>ERZ1023458.211-NODE-211-length-12101-cov-4.705213_pt1 | contig 12101 bp, 13 predicted proteins | sample MGYA00380527_ERZ1023458 | MGnify/ENA primary metagenome ERZ1023458 (study PRJEB33173, sample SAMEA4830409) | metagenome | study: EMG produced TPA metagenomics assembly of the PRJEB25223 data set...
AACAACACTAACATCTTAAAATAAAGGGTTAGTGTTTTTTAAAAGATGATTGTTCATCTTTTATCGCGTTTTTGGACTGTTTAATCCAAACCGGTAAGCGTTCTTTAATTGTTTGAAACCCATACTTTTCGGTTTCTTTAATTTCATCTAATACTGATTGCTTTTCTTTTTTACGTTCATAATTTTTAAAATAGTCGTTATCTTTTAAAGAAAGGTTTAACTTTCCTTCTTTATCAATTGAAATGACTTTCGCTTTTACAATTTGTCCTTCCGATAAAAACTTTTTTAAATTATGGACGTAATCATCCATAATTTCAGAAATATGGATTAATCCTTCAGTATTGTCAGGGGTTTCTACAAAAGCGCCATACGGTTGAATACCAGTCACACGAACTTTGATATGTTGACCTACTTTATAGTGATTATTCAACGTGATAACCCCTTATTTCGTTTTACTTAACATGTTCATAATAGCATAAATCATTCAATGGTACTAATATTACCTAGAAAAATTTCACGATTTTTCAAAATTCAGTTATACAATAATTGCTTGAATTGGGATTGGATCTCATTATACAAAGGCTTTTGAACAACTCTTAAGAATGTTACTTGATTCAATCCTTTCAAAATAAAAATATCAAGCGATTGGTCAGAACGTTATTTTACTTAATGTGTTTGCATCACCATGTTCTGACAAAGATAACTAAAAAATATCAAAATAATAGTAAGAGACTGGAACAATTAATTTGTCCCAGCCTCTTAAACTTCTCTATATTTTTAATATAATCGATTAATGTTTCATTAAAATTTAAAACGATAAAAGATCGTTTTACTTACTACCGTTCAAACTACGTTTTATATTATTTTTCAATAATGTCTATCGAATCAATCGTGATATCATGTAAAGGTTTATCTTGCGGTCCTACCTTTGTTGCAGCAATATCTTCTAACGTAGATTCACCTTCTAATAATTGACCAAAAACAGTATGTTTTTGATCTAACCAAGGTGTACCACCCTTTTCACCATAAGCTTTGACAATTGGTTCCGGCCAACCACCATCTGCGAGTTGGCTAAGCATAGATTCTGGTACTTCCTTCATTTGAACAATAAAGAATTGTGAACCGTTAGTATTCGGACCAGAATTTGCCATTGATAAAGCACCGTATAGATTGAATGCTTCAAGTGAAAATTCATCTTCAAACGGACCTCCATAAATACTTTCACCACCCATACCAGTTGCAGTTGGGTCGCCTCCTTGTACCATGAAGTCATTGATGACACGATGGAAAGAAATACCATCATAGTAACCATTTTTCGCATGTGTAACAAAGTTCTCTACTGTTTTAGGTGCGATATCAGGTAATAATTTGAAAGCCATATCTCCCTTATTCGTATGCATAACCATTTTTATTTCATTTTCGTTTACTTCTGAATTTAGCTGAGGATAGTTCGACATTTTTATTCTCCATTTCATGTTAAGATGATATATGTATTCTAACATAAAATGAGGGGTGTATTGAATTATGTTATATCGTTTTGCACATAAAACTGGAAGTTATGGTGTATCTGTTATAGAAGAGGATGACAATCAAGTACTTGTTCAAATTGAACAGGTCATTAAACATCCAAAGCAAGGTGACTTGCACCATCCAAATGAAACGAAAAATGTATTTTTTCACGAGCGCAAAGCTTTAAGTCAATTTGAAAAGCGTTATACGTCAAAATCCAAACTTAGACCATTTAATGTAAAAGAACTGGATTATATACATTCTTTACAAATTGCAATTACAAATTTAGAAAATAAATTAAAAGAAGAAAATACTGAATATGCTAATTGCTCACTTGCTAATTTAGCACAATTAAAAAAAGATTATTCAATTCAATATAAACAAAATTTTGAATAAAAATACCGTGTTTCTTCTTATTTAAAACAAACTTTAAATTAAAGCTCCACAAGGGTTAACGTGGTTTTTCAGAATAGTCTTATTCATGTATAATGACCTTATACTATTTTAAAAAGGAGGATAAAATAATGAGTTTGATACATATAGCGGTATTATTACCGTTAATATTTGCACTCATTATTCCAATTGTATATCGCATACATAAGCGTATACATTTAGGATGGTTTGTGTTACCTATCCCCGTCGTCTTATTTATATATTTTCTATCAATCATTTCGACAACAATGTCAGGCAAAAGCGTAGTACATAAAGTAAATTGGATGCCTCATTTTGGCATGAATTTCAATTTATACGTTGATGGCTTAGGCTTATTATTCAGTTTACTAATAACTGGTATCGGAAGCTTGGTTGTATTATATTCCATTAGTTATTTAAGTCGACAAGAGCAATTAGGTCATTTTTATTGTTACCTTTTGCTTTTTATGGGTGCCATGTTAGGGGTCGTATTATCAGATAATATCATTATCTTATATCTGTTTTGGGAGTTAACTTCCTTTTCAAGTTTTCTACTCATTTCATTTTGGAGAACGAAACAAGCATCTATTTATGGTGCACAAAAATCAATGCTCATAACTGTGTTGGGTGGTCTTTCTCTGCTAGGTGGACTTATTTTACTATCACTTGCAGGTAATTCTACTAGTATTCAAACGCTCATTAATCATGCGTCTGAAATCCAAACAAGCCCTTACTTTATATTGTCTATGATCTTTGTAATCATAGGAGCGATGACTAAATCAGCTCAGTTTCCATTCTATGTTTGGTTACCAGATGCAATGGAAGCGCCAACGCCAGTTAGTGCTTACTTGCATTCAGCAACAATGGTTAAAGCTGGTCTTTATTTAGTTGCACGTATGACACCAATATTCGCGCTTTCACAAGGTTGGATTTGGGCGATTACTGCTGTGGGGTTAATCACTCTGTTTTGGGCATCGTTAAATGCAACAAAGCAACAAGACTTAAAAGGTATCTTAGCTTTTTCAACTGTCTCACAACTTGGCATGATTATGTCAATGTTAGGTATCGGAGCAGTTAGTTATCATTTCGAAGGTTCAGACAGTCAAATTTACGTTGCTGCTTTTACGGCAGCTGTGTTTCACCTTATAAATCATGCTACTTTTAAAGGTGCATTATTTATGGTAACTGGTGCGATTGATCACAGTACGGGAACACGTGATGTCAATAAATTGGGTGGCTTAGTAACCATCATGCCAATTTCTTTTACCATTACGTTAATTACATCATTGAGTATGGCAGGTATTCCTCCATTCTTGAAAGTATGATTGAAGTTACGCACGCTAATATCTTCAGTTTAAATAGTATTGGTATACTCATACCAATCGTGGCAATTTTAGGTAGTGTATTCACTTTTGTCTATGCTGTTAGGTTTATTGGTCAAATATTCTTAGGTAGCTATAAACCAAATAATTTACCAAAATCAGCTCATGAAGTTTCAAAATTAATGCTAATTTCTCCAGGTATATTAGCAATACTCGTCATTGTTTTTGGGTTCTTCCCTTCAATATTGACTGGGACAATCATTGAACCAGCAGTAAACGCAATCAGTCATAATACTAACGCAACAGCTGAGTTTCATATGTTCCATGGATTTACACCAGCCTTTTTCTCAACATTAGGTATTTACATCGCTGGAATTTTGTTAATACTTAGCTTTAGTTATTGGATTAGCTTATTAAAAGCACAACCTACAAAACTAACAATCAATTATTGGTATGATAAATTTGGGACGGTATTCCCAGGCTATTCAAGTCAATTTACTAACACTTACGTTACTGGGTTTACTCGTAATAACTTATTAATCATCTTCGCGTCTTTAATCGTAATCACACTTGTGACATTATTAGTAACACCATTCAGTGTTAACTTCAAAGATGTTAGTGAAATCAGACCATTTGAATTGATCATCGTAGTCATTATCATTACAGCAGCGTCTATGATTATATTTGCACGCTCTCGCCTATTCAGTATCATCATGGCAAGTGCAGTAGGTTATGCAGTAGCGATCTTCTTTATTTTCTTTGGTGCACCAGACTTAGCATTGACGCAATTTGTTGTAGAATCTATTTCTACTGCATTGTTCTTATTATGTTTCTATCATTTGCCAAATTTAAATCGACATAACGAATCAACTTCATATAAATGGCTGAACATTATTATTGCCATCGGTGCTGGTACCGTTGTAACAGTATTAGGTTTAATCACTTACGGTAATAGACACTTTGGCTCAATTGGAGAATTTTATAAAGCGCATGTATATGATTTAGCACATGGTACAAACATGGTCAACGTTATTCTAGTTGATTTCCGTGGTACCGATACTTTATTCGAATCCTCTGTACTAGGTATTGCAGGTTTAGGTGTTTACACAATGATTAAACTTCGTTATAAAAATAAACCAAATGATGAAGGAGGAACTCACATTGAAAAGACAGAAAAATAATTTAATTTTCCAATACTCAGCTATCGTGATTTTCTTCTTAATCGTTATGTTTGGTTTACACCTATTTTTAACAGGACATTATACACCTGGTGGCGGTTTCGTCGGTGGCCTACTACTATCAAGTTCACTTGTGATTGTAGCAGTGGCTTACGATATTAAGACTATGCGTAAAATATACCCATGGGACTTCAAGAAACTCATTGGTATCGGGTTATTCTTTTGTTTAGCTACACCTATGGCGAGTTGGCTATACAATAAAAACTTCTTTACGCATACGCCATTTGAGATTCCATTAGGTATTTTAAAACCTATAGAAATGCACACTGCCACATTTTTCGATTTAGGTGTTTTATGTGCGGTTGTTGGCACAATAATGACTATAATATTAGCGATTGGAGAGAATGAGTAATGGAAATAGTGATGATTTTTGTTTGTGGTATTCTCACTGCAATGAGCGTCTATCTCATTCTTTCTAAAAGTTTGATACGCATCATTATTGGGACTACATTACAAACACATACAGCTAATTTATTCTTAATAACTATGGGTGGTCTTAAGAAAGGTGAAGTCCCTATTTATGAAAAAGGGTTCACTTCATATGTGGATCCAATTCCACAAGCACTCATATTAACAGCAATAGTAATTTCATTTTCTGTAACAGCCTTTTTCTTAGTATTAGCTTTTAGAAGCTATAAAGAACTAGGTACAGACAACGTAGAAAGTATGAAAGGGGTGCTAGATAATGATAGAGAGTAATCTTATTATTTCATTACTCGTCATACCAATGTTAACAATTATTGCATTAATTTTTATTGGTAAACGCCCTAAAATTAAACGCTACGTTGCATTAACAGGTACTGCAATTACATTAATTTTTGCTTTTATAAATTTAAAAACTATTCTCAGAGATGGACCTATAAAACTCGAACTTGGTTCATGGGATGCACCATACAGTATTGTTTTTGTTACAGATATTTTTAGTATTTTACTTGTGATTACAAGTTTAATTGTAACGATGTTGATTATTTTATATTCTTATCAATCTGTAGGTATCGAGCGTGAAACATATTACTATTATTTTGCCATAATGTTTATGCTCACTGGTGTTATAGGATCATTTATAACTGGTGATATTTTCAACCTTTTCGTATTCTTTGAAGTATTTTTAATGGCATCTTATATTTTATTAGTTATTGGTGGCACACAAGTTCAATTGAGTGAAACGATAAAATATGTACTTGTGAATGTGACATCTTCTGCTTTCTTTGTTATAGCCGTCGCAATGCTTTATTCTGTTGTAGGCACATTGAATTTAGCAGATATTAGTGAAAAATTAAGTCAACTGTCAACACAAGATAAAGGAATTATCAGTATTATATTTATTATGTTTATCTTTGTCTTTGCTACAAAAGCTGGTGTGTTCCCAATGTATATCTGGCTACCAGGTGCTTATTATGCGCCACCTATAGCAATTATTGCCTTCTTTGGTGCATTGTTAACAAAAGTTGGAGTTTACGCAATAGCTAGAACAGCAAGCTTATTCTTTGGTGATTCTTCTAACTTTTCACTGTACACCATTTTATTCTTAGCCTTACTGACAATTATTTTTGGTTGTGTAGGCGCAGTTAGCTACTTTGATACTAAAAAAATCATAATTTATAATATTATGATTGCTGTTGGTGTCATTTTAGTAGGTGTAGCAATGATGAACCAGGCCGGTATGATGGGAGCAATTTATTATACTTTACATGACATGTTGATTAAAGCAGCACTATTTTTCTTAATTGGTGTCATGTATAAAATCACCAAGACACACGATTTACGTAAGTATGGTGGTTTAATCAAACATTACCCTGTATTAGGCTGGTCTTTCTTTATCGCTGCTTTGAGTTTAGCCGGTATACCACCGTTAAGCGGCTTTTATGGAAAATATTACATTGTTCAAGCTACTTTCGAAAAAGGATTTTATTTAAGTGGTATGATCGTTTTATTATCTAGTTTAGTTGTACTTTACTCAGTTATTCGTATTTTCTTAAAAGGTTTCTTCGGAGAATCTGAAGGTTATGAAGTCAACCCTAAACTGCAATACAAAGGTATTTTAACAGTAGCAGTTATTGCAGTTGCTATATCAGTAATATTTGGCCTATCCGCTGACTTTTTACAACCAATCATAAAAGATGCTGCCGAAACATTCTATAATCCTAGTGTTTATATAGACAGCGTATTGGGGGGCAAATAATATGGCAATTCAAATATTAGTAAATTTAATTTTATCAGTGTTTTGGCTATTTGTAACAGGTAGCTATACATTTACTTATTGTCTATTTGGTTATATCTTTGGTCTGTTGTTATTATTCCTGATGCGTGGTTTCTTACCCTGTAGATTTTATATTATTACTATTTATAAAATTATAAAATTATTTATCGTCTTTTTAGTAGAATTAGTTAAAGCAAATATTGATGTTATTAGAATCGTTACTAAACCTAAAATCAACAATGAACCCGCCTTTTTTACGTATCCAACAGATTTGAAAAAAGATTGGCAAATTGTGTTGTTATCAAACTTGATTACACTAACACCTGGTACGATTGTTCTAGGTATCAGTGATGATCGCAAACAAATATATATTCACAGTATTGATTTCAGTACTAAAGAAGAAGAAATTGAAAGTATTAAATCATCACTTGAAAAAGTGGTAAGAGAGGTAGGCGAGTATTAATGAACTACAACGTGATATTAATCGTGGCATTAGTTATTGTAACATTGTCAATGTTTGGTATGCTTGTTCGTGTCATTATCGGCCCTTCTCTTGCTGATAGAGTTGTGGCACTTGATGCAATGGGTATCCAACTGATGGCGATTGTAGCACTATTTAGTATTTTCTTAGGTACTAAATATATGATGGTTGCCATTTTATTAATTGGTATTTTAGCGTTTTTAGGAACCGCAGTGTTTGCAAAATATATGGATAAAGGTAAGGTGATTGAGCATGATAACAACGATCATCATTAGTATAGCTCTTATTTTGGTTATCCTTGGCTCACTCATAAGTGCATTAGCTGCGATTGGCCTCTTACGTTTAGATGATGTATATGCACGTGCGCATGCTGCTGGTAAAGCTGCTACATTAGGAGCAATGTTACTTATAAGTGGCGTTTTCTTATATTTCATAGGTCGTGAAGGTTACGTAAATATGCAATTACTTATCGGAATATTATTCATTTTGATTACGGGGCCATTAGCAAGTCACCTTATTATTAAATCAGCATATAATTTGAGGACACCCGCTTCAAAAAGAACAAAACGTGATGACATACAAGAAGACTTAAAAGATACAAAATTGTAATATCATTATTACGCATTCCAATATCAGGAATGCGTATTTTTTATTCCATAACAGGTTTCAAAGATACATTAATTAAACAGTTGATTTTCAAACAACTTATTACAAATGATGACACACCTGTGTCACATTCAGGGCTGCCTTCTATTTCTGCTCATTTAGAATGGTTACCCTATTTATTTGTATCAGGTGGTCTAGCCGACTTAAAACTCAGTCCTTTTGAATGAAATATCATGGGTGCCTGTGAAGCAGCATCAAAAATTGCAAATACTATGTTATCAAAAAGGACTGTTGACAAAGTCTCTGACTTTGTTGGTATTTTTTATGCACGCTTTCCGCGGGCACTGCCTTAGCCTGTAGTCTTCGGCTAGTGCTATTCCCGCAGGAGTCGACATAAATGACTGCCAATATGATAATATATGTAAATTAAGCAGTGATGGTGTTTATTATGTTGAATAAATCAATTGATAAAAGAGATCAATATGAAATGATTTCTATCTTTGACTTAGTCGCTAATAATCATTTATTGCGTAAAGTCGATGCGATATTAGATTTAAAATTTGTATATGAACTTATCGAAGACAAATATTTGAGAAAATATTAAAAATAGCTGTCAAAAATAATTTAATAGATCACTCATCTTTATTTATTGATTCTACGCATATTAAGCAAATGCAAATAAGAATAAGTATACAACTGAATTAGTTGAAAAGGACACACTCCATTTTCAAGAAGATTTAATAATGAAATTAACGAGCAAAGACTAGTTAAAGGAAAAAATCCTATTTGAAAAAACTATATAAATAAAAAATAGACAAACCCTTCGCAAATTAATACGAAGGAGGTTTGTCTATTTTCTGAAAGGACTCATCCGCTAACTGTGGATGAGTCCTTTATATATAATTTATTTTTAGAACTTAATTAGCATTAAAAAATCTATTTTCATTAAAGTAAATACCATTAATCTAATACTTCAATGCCTTACTGTCGTTTACGTGGTTTAATGGCAATTGTACCTCTCATAACACATATCAGTCTATCATTTTGATCTTTGATATCTATGTTCCAAACTTGCGTTGTACTACCTTCATGAATGATTGTAGCAGTAGCAAATATCGTTCCTTCAGTCGTCGAACCTATATGATTTGCATTCATTTCGAGACCTAAAGGAATAAAATGCTCTGTGTCAATAATGTCAGCAGCTCCCATTGAGCATGCTGTTTCTCCAAGCGCTAAGCTCGCACCACCATGTAAAAAGCCAAACGGTTGTTTCACTTCATCTGTGACTGGCATAGACATAACCATAAGTCCATGTTCTTGTCGCTCTACCTTTATCTTTAAAGCATCAAGCATATTTGCCATTGAAGACACCTCTTTTTCTTATTCTTAGGTCTATAATATCATAGCCGCAATAGTGCCAAAAATGATTAGAGGAATATTATAAAAAACAAAGTTTGGAATACATGTATCACGAATATGATCATGTTGACCATCAACATCTAAACCTGCTGTAGGACCTAATGTTGAATCGCTCGCAGGTGACCCCGAATCTCCTAATGCACTCGCCGTTCCTATCAAAGCAATTAATGCCATAGTACTTAGTCCCAAAGATTCACCTAATGGCACAAACAACGTTGCAATAATAGGGATTGTAGCAAATGATGAGCCAATTCCTAAAGTCACGACCAAACCAATAATGTACATTACAATAATACTAACTAATTTATTTTCTCCAATAACACCACTAAGTCCACTTACTAAATTACCTATATCTCCTGTTTCATTCATTACACCTGCAAAACCATTTGCTGATAAAATCACAACACCTATAAATGACATGATTTTAATACCATCTACAAATTTTCGATCTAACTCAGTCCACTTATAAGCACGTGAAATGAAGAAAACAAGTACGCCGGCTAAAGCCCCAAATATCATAGAATCAGTGAACATCTGTACTAAAAAAGTAGCAATAATAGAAATAATCGTTACTACGAGAACATAAGGTCTAATTTCAATTTCACTCATATCTTTAATGTCTTTATGTTCAGAGTATTTTCTAGGTTTTCTATAATAATAAATACCTGCGATTAAGCCAACAATATAGCCTAATGATGGAATCAGCATTGCTTTCCATATCATACCCATTTCAATTGGATGATCTGCTTTAGAGAATCCACTTTGAATGATTTGGTGGAAAATCTGACCGAAACCATATGGTAATAAAACATATGGCCAACATAAACCAAAGCCAATAATTATTGCAATTTGTCTTCTATCTATATTAAGTTCATTAAACAAACTTATTAATGGAGGTATTACAATTGGGATAAATGCAATATGTACAGGTATTAAGTTTTGACTCATTACACTCATAATTAATAGTGCACCGATAATAATAACTTTAACTTTAATACGTGACATTTTACTGTTTTCTGCATGAATCGCATTGATAATCTTATTTACTAAATAGTCGGTAATACCACTATAAGAAATCAACGCAGCAAATCCACCTAATAAAGCATAACTTAATGCTACTTCAGCGCCATCAACAATATTTTTACCAAATACAGATACAATGTCTGTGACGCTCATACCTGCGATTAAGCCACCAACTAGTGCACTGATAAATAAGCTTATAACAACATTTAATCTACATAAACAGAGTACAATCATCAGTACCACTGCTATAACAACTGCATTTATCACAAAAGCACAACTCCTTTATTACGTTATCGAACTAAAGTATCACGAGATTTATAATAACAATTGCTTATCAAATTGTCAATCCTATCTTTAGATATATTTATTCAAAACTTTATATTAAAATGAGACATGCTTCATAAACTTGCCAACCATTTTATATAAGTTAAAAAAAGCTTCAAGTTAATCTACTAAAAATTAACTTGAAGCATATGTTTTCTTAACTTCAATATTGTTTATTTTACAGGTTACGTAACCATTGTACGATTGTTGATATTAGATAACCTGTAGGCCCAACAGGCCCCTTATAACTTGGTTTATTCGTAGTAGCAGGCCCTGCGATATCAAAATGTAAATGTGGTGTATTACCTGCAAAATGATTGATAAATGTTGCCGCAAACAATGCTTTACCTTGACCATTGGTATGGTTGACTAAATCAGCTACCTCACTTTTTCTTATCAGTGCTTGTTCTGTAGCAGTAATCGGTAATTCAAAGACTTTTTCATCCATAATTTCTGCTTGATTTAGAATAGATTTTAAAGTGTCTTCAGCATTTTGATTAAAAACGGCAGCTTTATCTTCACCTAACGCAGCTACAGCAGCACCAGTTAAAGTTGCAAAATCTAATATTATATTTGGCTGAAATTGATTAGCATAGAATACAGCGTCACCTAAAACAAGACGTCCTTCTGCATCTGTATTTAATACCTCTACAGACTCCCCACTTAGCGCTGTGTAAACATCATCTGGTTTCATCGCTTCTTCATTCACCATATTTTCAGCAGCAGCAATAATACCAACAATATTTAATGGCAGCTCTAATTTACGAGCAGCTTCGATCATTCCTATTACATTTGCTGAGCCACACATATCAAATTTCATGGTCTGCATACCTGTTTTAGATTTAATTGAATAACCACCTGAATCATATGTAATGCCTTTACCTACAAGTGCAATAGGATTTTCTCCTGGTTTGCCACCATTATAAGTCAATGTAATTACACGTGGTCCATTTTTAGAACCTTTACCAACTGCATGAATTAACCCAAAACCTTCTTTTTGTAAAGTCTTATTATCTTTGATATCAACAAATACATTAGTATCATTAAATTGGTTTTCTATCAGTTCTGCATAATAAGCAGGTGTTAATATATTAGGTGGTATATTACTATAATCACGAGCTAAATTAACAGCAGTTGCAATTGCTTCACCATTTTCAATAGATTTTGCAATATCATCTTCTTCTATATGTATCTCTAATGTTAATTGATAAGGCGCTGATTTATTGGATTTATAACCATCAAAATGGTAAATTGATTGTTCACTTTGCTGACCAAGAATTTCAGCGATTATTTTCTTTTCGACTTTTTGAGATTTAAATGAATCAAATAACAGTGAAGCTTCAGTGATTCTACTGCTATTTAAAGCTTGAAATAAATTACCGAATATTTTTAAATAATCATTGTATCCTAATTCCTTAGTATTTCCTAATCCTACAGTAATCAACTTATGCGCTTTCTCTTCTACTTTAAAAAATGTAGTCGATATTATTCCAACATTTGTGCTAAAGACTTGATGTTCCTTTAAAGGTGATAATAAGTCTTTTAAATCTTCTCCACCTTTTTTTATT
>ERZ1023458.212-NODE-212-length-11990-cov-4.623125_pt1 | contig 11990 bp, 12 predicted proteins | sample MGYA00380527_ERZ1023458 | MGnify/ENA primary metagenome ERZ1023458 (study PRJEB33173, sample SAMEA4830409) | metagenome | study: EMG produced TPA metagenomics assembly of the PRJEB25223 data set...
CACTGTGAAAATACTGAACAATGTAGAAAATAATACAATTTGTGCGCGTAATTCTGATAAGTTGTGCACCTAATAAAAGAAAAATGGCAATTTCTAATTTTATTTAGAAATTGCCATTTTTTAGTTAGCTTGATACATATTAAAATCATAAAATATTTACACATAATTTCAACGCATATTTGTATTATACAAGTTGTTTAAAATTTTCCAGGCGTTTTGCCTTTTCTTCATCACTAATGTCATGTTTTTTAACATAACGATTACTTTCATGCTTAGCACATTCATGACAGCAAGCACCTAAATAACGTGCTTCATTTTCTTCAGATACTAAAATTTGACGGTTACATTCAGGGTTTGAACAGTTGATGTAACGTTCACAAGGCGTACCGTCAAACCATTCTTTACCTACAACTGTTTTTTCAACTTGATTGACGTCTACACTGATACGTTCGTCAAATACATACATTTTACCGTCCCAAAACTGACCTTTTGTTTCTGGATCTTTTCCATAAGTGGCGATACCACCTTCAAGCTGGCTTACGTCTTCAAAACCTTCTCTTAATAGATAACCGGAGAATTTCTCACAGCGAATACCACCAGTACAATAAGTAACGATTTTTTTGTCCATAAATTGATCTTTATTTTCTTTAATCCACTCTGGTAAATCTCTAAAGCGAGTAATATTAGGTCGTATAGCACCACGGAAATGTCCTAAATCATATTCATAATCATTACGCGCATCGATAACAATTGTGTCGTCGTCAAATAATGCTTCTTTAAACTCTTTAGGTGATAAATAATTACCAGTAAGTTCTTTAGGATTAACATCTTGTTCTAAATCTAATGCCACAATTTCTTTTCTAGGACGAACGTGCATTTTTTTAAATGCGTGACCATCTGCTTCATCAATTTTGAAAGTAATTCCTTTGAACCTTTCATCTGATTGTAATGCATTCATATATTTGTCTGTTGCTTCAACTGTTCCGGAAACAGTACCATTAATACCTTCAGTTGATACTAAGATACGTCCTTTAAGCTCTAAATCTTTACAAAAATCTAAGTGTTCTGTAGCAAATGTTTCGGGGTCTTCAATATTTGTATATTTATAATACAATAGTACTCTGTAATCCATAATTCAATTCTCCTCTAAATTTTTTTCTGTTTATAATAGTTTTATATAAAATTAATAGTTTAATAGTATCGTGCGGCTACAATCCATAATGATATGATGAATGTATATTTGTTATATGCTTTTATAAAAGGACGAAATTCTCCTCACTATATTGTAACAAAAAAGGTACAATATTCAATTTAAAAATTTTTAAAACTAAATATTGTCAAAATTTTTTTGAAGAATATTAGGTTATTAATAAAAAACATGCTCTTTTCAAGTTTGTTATTATCAATGAAAAGAGCATGTATATAAATTTATTTATTTTTATTTGTAAAGATAAGTGCAACTACTAAACTAATTGTACTGATTGCAAAGACAATATTCATGATAGAAAGTGTTTCTATAATCACTACATCTTTGCCTAATCGTTCAAAAGCATTTTGCTGCATTTCTTTCTCAGAATTAAAATCACTGTCGGTTCTTGAAGGCTTTTCTTCAATATCTTCTAATAATCTTTCTTTAACTTTAGGCATATAATACCTCCTTATTCTCTAATATAATTTTTCCCTATTAACAAAAAATAAATCATAAATATATGAGCATTTGCATCATATGGTTGTGGTGTCTATACTTTTATTAAATAATGTATTAAATCAGGAGGGGATAGAATGGAAACTGTATATTTAGCAGGAGGTTGTCTCTGGGGTGTTCAGGCATTTGTTAAGACATTACCAGGTGTTATTCAAACAGAAGGTGGTAGGGCAAATGGTATTACGCATACCCTTGATGGAGAATACGACGGCTATGTAGAAGTGATTAAAACAACTTTTGATCCTGAAAAAGTGTCTGTTACTGATTTAATGGGGTATCTTTTTGAAATTATTGACCCTTATAGTGTAAACCAACAAGGCCAAGATATTGGTTTAAAATATAGAACAGGATTATATAGTGAAGACGTAAAACATTTAAAAGAAGCACAAGCATACATAGATGCAATTGAAGACCATCACCTTATTGCCACAGAGGTATTACCATTGACTAATTATGTTAAAAGCGCAGAAACACATCAAGACAGATTATCAAGATTTCCAAATGATTACTGTCATTTACCCAAAGCACTGGTTAATAAATATAAATAATGATAAAGCAAAGCGAATTCAAAATTAAAACCTCGTTGTATATCTTCAATCATTCTGTAGATATACAATGAGGCTTTGTTTTTATAAATAGTAGAAAGCATTATCTTTTCACAATTTCACCATCAATACCTACAATTTTAATGTTATCAGGGTTTTTTAATATCCCAATACGATCTAATGGATTATCATCTACGATAATAAAGTCAGCTTTTTTGTCTGTTTCAATTGTGCCTATTTCATTGTCATAACCTAGACATTCTGCTGCAGTTTTAGTGGATGCTACTATAGCTTGCATTGGTGTCATACCATGTTCAACCATTAACTCTAATTCACGTAAGTTAGTACCGTGTTTAAAGACACCAGCATCTGTACCCATGGCGATTTTTACGCCGGCGTTTACAGCTTTAGTAAAACTTGTTGTATGTGCCTCTAAAACTTCTTTTGACTTTTCAACAGAACTTTTAGACATACCAAGTTCATCTGCAAATTCAATAACTGAAACAGGTGCTAGTAAAGTCGGTACGAGAAAGGTACCTTGTGCCTTCATTTTTTCTATTGCTTCATCATCTAGGTAAATGCCATGCTCTATAGAATGAATGCCTGCTGCGATACAATTTTTAACGCCTTGTAGGCCTTGTGCATGTGCCATAACTTTTCTATTACCTCTGAATTGTGCCTCTTCAACCATAACTTTAAGTTCTTCAATAGAAAATTGTGTGAAGTCTGGATGATCTGTTGGACTTGTTACACCACCAGTTGCATGAACTTTGATTACATCTGCACCAGCACGTAACATCTCTCTTACTTTTTTACGTACTTCTTCAACGCCATCACAAATTCCTGTAGGTAAACCTGGATAATCTTCAATAAAACTTGGCATAGTTATACCAGATTTCGTTAATTTATCACCATGGCCACCAGTAATCGTTAATGCATTGACACTAATTTGCATACGTGGTCCAAGTATCAAACCATTTTGTACAGCTTCTTTAATCCCTTGGTCAGCACCAAGTGCATCACGCACGGTAGTGACACCGCAATTTACTGTACGTTTAAGATGATCTATAGCGCGAAAGAATGTATAAGAAAATGGCGTAGCTAATTTATCTGTCAATGGTCTCATTTCTTCCATGATATGAACATGGCTATCTATCATGCCCGGTAATAAATATTTATCGGTACCATCGATGATTTCATGATTTTCATGGTTTAAATTCTGTCCAATAGTCTTAAATCGATGATCTTGAATAATCACATCAACGTTTTGTTGTATAGCGCCACCAGTACCATCTATAAGGTTTATATTTTTTATAAGCATTTAAAATTCCTCCTAATTAATAAAATTCATAATAATACCTGTTAAAATCACGGAAGCTACCGTAACGGAAGTAAATCCACCTATCAACATAGGACTAAGTAATTCTTTAAAAAGTGCATCATGTTCTTTTTTGTTTTTGGTTAAACTACGACTCACTTCTTCACATAGCATGTAATCTCCAGGGAAACCATACAATGCAGTTAACGCAACTGGAAGTGCCTTTGTATAACGCCAACCAATCAATTTTGCAGCAACTGCTCCTCCGATTAAAATACCTATCGTACCTATTAATAAAATAAGTAAGATAGCTGGTAGGTGATGCCATAAATCTTGTGGTGTGATATCTCCCATAGAACCGATGACAATCAGCATGATAATAACAAGAATTAAAGTGAACGATTTGTTTTTTTCTAATTCTGCTTGTTCAAATAATCCTAGTTTTAGCCCGACAATCCCAAAGAATAAACTGATAAGTGTAAAATGAATTGGGGTCACTTCTCCAATTACAAAAGCTAAACTAGCTAATACAAACATAATAAATAGTCTTAAAGTATTATTTTGTAAAATAGGATATTTATCATGTAAAGTATGTGTTGTTGATGTTCGAGTCGTTGATGCTTCTTCACGGGTATCAGTTTGTAAATTTTTAGCTTCTTGTTGTAAAAAGTGTTTACCGTAACGTTTCATGATTACTGAACTTAATGGTAACCCGATAACACCTTGTAGTCCTTGCACAAGTGCTGGTAAAACAATTAAATAACTTAAATCTAATTCATTTAACTTATCAATTGTAATTAGTAATGCAACAATACCACCAGAGATAGGACCAACACCAGAAGCGGCGATACGAAAATCATAAACTAAAGATACGATGATTAAAATCATAGTCGTTGAACCTATAATGCCGAATAGTGAAATAATCACTGCCTTCCACTGTGTTTTTAACGTTGATAAAGGCATCATCGTTCCCATATGCATAATGGCAGGTGCTATAGCTAGTGCACCTAGTGAAGGTAAAACAGCTGAATCAAGAATATTTTCAGGAAATATACCTGCCCATTTAAGTAATAAAAAACTGACCATTGCAGTCAAAAGCATTGGTACTCGTGCTTTTGTCAATGTTGAAATAACTTCCCCCAAAGCAATTAAAGCAAATAAAGCAGTTGCTGAAATAATAGGTTCACTCCACATGATAATTTCCCTCCCTAATTTAAAGTGATAGTAAGTATCATAGCATTAATAAAGGATAAAATTAACAGTAAATACAGAATTTTCAGAATATATTTTTGTTCAAAATCACCATGAAATTTTTTGGGAAATAGGTTTGACATTTAAATTTAAGAAGCGTAATATATAAAAAGTACACGGGGTGTACTGAAGTGATTTCACCCTTATAAATAGTTGGTCATGCGTGTTAAGCTAAGGCAAATATTTTTGTTTTAGTCTTTTTTTAACTTATAGTACATGGGATGTACAATTAAAGGAAGGTAGTTGGAAAAATGTTGAATGAATTTAAATTTATATTTAAAAATAAAATGTTAGTGGTATCTTTAATTGCAATATCACTTATTTCATTGCTATACGTAGCTTTGTTCGTTGGTTCAATGTGGGATCCATACGATAAGACAGAAAATCTAAAAATATCTGTTGTAAACCACGATGAAAAAGCAACGCTAAATAATAAAGATATTACTATTGGCGATGATTTAGTAGATAAATTAAAAGATAATGATAAGTTTGATTTTCAAGTCGTTTCTGAAAAAGAAGCGAACAAACAATTGAATAGAGGTGAAAGTGTAGGAACTATTATTGTTCCCAAAAATGCCTCATCAAATGCAACGACAATTTTAGATGAAAACCCTAAAAAAATAAATCTAGAAACTAAGGTGAATCCTGGTTCTAGTTATACAGGAAGTCAATCTGCAAATTCAGCTATTAATACAGTGACTGAATCTATAAAAGATAATATAAGATCTAACTATTTGAGTGAATTATTCGCTAGTGCTAAAAAATCACAATCAGGTTATCAAGATACATCAGAAGCATTAGGACAAATGTCTGATGCAGAAACAGAACTCATTGATGGTAATCAACAAGTAACAGATGGTATTCAACAAATGGCACCAATGGTAGGTCAACCAGCTCAAAAATTATTATCAGGAAATCAACAGGTAACAGATGGGCTGAAAGAACTTCAAGCAAATAATGACGAATTAAAATCAAAAATTGATGATGCAGTTAGTCAACAAAATAATGTTTCATTTGAATCCGAAAATGAAAAGGCACTCAATGATGTTACAAAAGTAAAAGAAAATAATCCAACGAATGCTGATGAATACGGTGCAACGATTGTTCCTTATATGGCAAGTGTTAGTTTATTTGTTGGTGCGCTATCGTTTAGTGCTATTTATCCATTGAGAAAAACTATTGATAAATCTACAACATCAGTGAGACAAGCTTTAGGAAAATTTGCATTATATATTGTTCAAGGTGCGTTGTCTGCGTTATTTATGAGTAGTTGGGTATTATTTGTGTTTAACATGTCAGTTGGTAATGTATGGAAATTTATATTAGTAGGATTATTATGGGCTATTGCAGCAATTACAATTACATCGTTCCTAACATTATTCTTAGATAGAATAGGACTATTTATATCAATGATTCTTTTAATCTTACAATTAAGTGCAAGTGAAGGTATGTTCCCAATAGAACTTTCTGCAACGTTCTATAGATGGATACATCCATTTTCACCAATGTCTTACGCTATTCAAGGATACAGAGAAGCGATATTCACTAATGCAGGTCACTTTGACTTTGGATTTGTTGTAGCTTTACTTATCGGTATCATAGTCGTAATGATGATTTTACAATATTTAGTTCTACTATGGTTCAATAAGCGCGATAAGTTACCACTTTCTATCGAATTTAAGTAATTTATAAAGGGGGATAAGATTATGAATGATGTAGATGCATCGATTGAAAAAGCGATAACCAAATTTCAAATAGTGATGTTGTATTTAAACAAAGAAATTATTGAAATGGTGAACGAATCATCTCTCACAAACTTACTTTCAAGAGAACAAATTGAAGCGATGAGAATTATTCAAACAAAAGGTCAAGTTACGATTAATGAGTTGGCTGGGCTGCAAAATATATTTAAAACAGCTGCTTCAAAAAGAATAGGTAAACTTGAAGAAATGGGCTATGTGCAAAGAGCATACTCAAATAATAAAAGAATAAAATTAGTTCAATTAAGCTTAGAAGGTGAAACATTTTTAAAGCAAGCGACTTCTGCAATGACAGAATCAGTAAAAAATCGCTTAGGTGACCAATTTTCACTTGAAGAAATAGAAGATTTTGTAAATCAATTGGAACGAATAGATGAAGCTTTTAGAAAAAGTAAATAATTACCTAGGAAATTAAATGTGTTATACATGGACTTGTAGCAACAGGATGCGTATACTAAATGATATAATTCTAAACAGATATTAACTAAAAAACATAAATTTTTGATTAGGGGTGAAACATAATGAAAAGAACAGCTGAACGTATACTTGCCTGGATTGGTATTGGTATACAACTACTAGGTGTAATTGTACTTGCGATATTCTTACCATTAGTTGGAAATGGTGACAATAAAAATGCAATGATACAAGCAATGATGGAAGACGATAGTTCGATCACATATGAAAATGGAGAAGCGGTTATTAATATGTTAAGTGGATTGGTAACTGCAGGTCTTATATTGTCTATTGTGCTACTTATAGTAGCAATCATCGGTGCAGTGTTAATTGGTAAAAAAGCAAAAGCTGCTGGTATTCTATTAATCATTGTTGGTGTTATTTCATTAATTGGTAATTGGATTACCGCAATATTGTGGTTAGTAGCAGGTATTATGTTACTTGTGAGAAAGCCACAAAAAGCAATTTATAGTAGAGATGAAGAAGATGATGCAAATCCCTATATCAAAGATGGATCACAAGTAAATGAACATAATAACTCATTTGTATTATCCGAAGATCAAAAAGAGAACGAACAACAAAAAATCAAAGAAAATTATTCCGATGATGATGAGGATAATAAATATAAATATTAAGTCGTAATCCAAGTTTGCCTTTGATAGGTAAACTTGGATTTTTTGTATTTTATTCAGATTTAATCGTATCCAAAATTAATTGGAGCTGGTTATATAATTGATGTGGTTCTATCTTTGTATTTGTACTTTTAGAATAATGTTGTTTTATAAAATCTTTAGGTGTCATTTGCATCACATTTTTGAAATCTCTCAAATAAGTATTGTATGAACGGAACCCATAGTCTACCCAAATTGATTCACTATTGCCATTTGTTAATAACTCTCTAGATAAACTATAGATTTTAACTTTTTTAATATATTTGATTAATGAAATATTCATTTTTTTTGAAAATTCTCTAGACAAATAGCTACTGTTTACGTAAAAATTTTTGGCAATTAAATTCAGCGTTAATGGTTGTTTGTAATGTTGGTTAATATATTCTACAACATTTTTAATTAATTTATTTGAGTAAGTCAACTGTCCATATATATTTGCTTGAGATGAATTGAGGTAATTGATTAATTTAATAACTCCGATATCTCCATTAAATGAATTGTTTTCTAAAATATTTTTTAAAGTTGTAATATAGGTTTCAGTAATCAATTTACTTAATTTATATTTTTCTAGAAGGTTTTCCTGATTTATTAAGGTGAACCGATGATAACTTAAATTATTTACTGAAATACAAGCAAGCATACCTTCTCGATGAATAATGAGGTTTTCTTCAAAATCATATACTACAAATACATCTCCTCGATGAAATATAAAATTTGATTTTACTTTTTGGAAATGAATCATACCTGAAATGACTAAATATATATTGGAAAAGTTAGGTGTATTTAAATGTTCTAATTTATCGCCTTCATCATAAATGATTTGGTTATAATTCATTAAACCCCTCCTTTCCTTAAATGTTAGCTAGTAAAATTGGCAATGATTTATAGTAAAATGAGAATCAGATTAAGTATTAAGGTTTTGAGAGCATACACAATAAATTCGTTCAGGAAATGTAGATATACTTAAATTTAATTTCATTTATTTAAATAGTACTCTTTTTAAATTTAATAAGTCAATTAATGTTGCGTAATTATAATAAAATAAAATTCTAAAACTAAAAAAACGGATAATTTTTGCATCTGTTTATAATATATTCTATGATGGTGCACTAAAATAGTAATAAATCCGAACAATTCGTGAATAATATTGAAGTGTTAAATAATTGAAAATATGTTTAGCTTTTCATTATGACAATTATTTTGGTAATTATCGTTATGATTTAGCAATATATCTAAGACTATTAGCTTTTATAAAAGATGCAATGTGAGCAACTAAAGTAACATTTCTGACAGATAAGCGAGCAAAAAGTAGAATGTCGAACACGAATTGGTGTAATATCAAGTGAAAAATGAATAGAGATAATTATTAAAATATAATAAAATAGGTTGTTCTATTGAGGAAGGTAACAAAAACATGTAAATTGATAGTAAAGGTTAATTTAGACATTAAATTGAAATGAACGAATGAGGTGAGCTAAATGATGATGATGATTGGTATACTTACACCGTTATTAGTTGTTGGTTTTATAGTTATGTCAATTTTGGAAGAAAAAAAACGAAACAAAAGAAAGCAAGAAAATAATAGCGATGAACAAAAGCAGATTAATAATACTACTAATAGCGATGAAGACAACCGAAAAGACGAATGATATATTATCTTATTGTTATAAATCCCTTTTAAATAATAAAGCAAATCCATTAAATGATGTACAAATTAAAATAGTGTAATCTTAGTAAAGTTTAGAATTTTTATTGATACGATATAGGAGTTGAAATATGAAATTGATTTCTAATTTATCAATTTTTATTTCACTCCTAATTTTTATATTTTTAAAGTATACAAACAACATAGTTTTAAAAATCAGATATCTAAATTTAGCTTAAATACAAATGAATATGTCTAGTGTTATAGTTTCTTACGAGGGAGTGTTCTAGGATGAGTGAAATGGTTTATATATTACAGAGTGTGTTATTACCTATTTTTATAATGATAGCATTGGGATTTATCTTACAGAAAAAGTTCACTCTAGATTTAAAGACTTTAGCTAAATTAAATATCTATGTGTTTGTTCCAGGATTTATTTTTGTAAAATTTTATAAAACAAATTTTGAACTGCGTTTATTATTGTATATTGTAATGTTTTTCATAATATACATCATTTTTTTATATATAGTGGGAAAAGTTTTAACTTTAGTAAACAAAAGGGATAAGGGCGAGGCTACAACGCTAACCAATAGTGTATTATTTTTTAATTCTGGAAACTATGGTGTGCCAGTCAATGACCTAGTGTTCAAGGGTGATCCACTAGCGATGTCAGTACAAGTCATCGTTTTATCATTACAAAATATTTTCACTTTTTCATATGGTATTTTCGCAATACAGTCTGCACAAATTGGAAAATTGAAAGCGATGTTAGGTTATTTTAAGATGCCAGTATTATACGCTTTGCTGTTTGCAATTATTTTAAATTATGCTGATATCCCTATACCAGAATTTATTTGGACGCCAGCTAACTATGTAGCGGATGCGATGATTGCAATTGCTTTAATTATGTTAGGCGCACAAATTGCCAATATAAACTTTACTTTTAAGTGGTCATTATCATATATTTTTATATTTGTACGCTTAGTGATTGGACCAGTCATCGCATTAATAATTATAAAAATCATGGGTATTGAGGGCGTGATTGCGCAAACATTGTTTATCGCTTCAGCAATGCCGACGTCAGTAAATAGTTCTGTGATTGCTCAGGAGTATGACAATCATCCAGAACTTGCAGCAGAGCTTGTCTTTTTATCTACTTTATTAAGTTCAATTACTGTGGTGGTTGTTATTTACGCTTCTAAATTACTATTTTAGATACTTAAAAAGTTACATGCATTATCATTACTTATACTTTTATGCACTGAGAAAAAATATCTCAGTGCTTTTTTGTTTTAGTTTTAATAAATTTGAATGAACTTAAAAATAGCTAATGTATTTTAAAACATTGAAAACAGTATCATTACATTTCTTAACATAAATTGTTATATCATTCACTGTTGTTACTTGTTTGATGTATAAAAATTGAATTGAAAATATTTTCTTTATAAAAACAATTTTTATTTTCAAATATATTGTGCTATAAATATAACGTGAATGACATTGAAAATAAATAGTTAAAAATAACTATAAATTAAAGGATGGTATATGTGAAAGAGATTGTATTAGGCATAGATATCGGTACAAGTTCTGTTAAAGCCATTGCTATTAATAAAAAGGGTGACGTTTTAGATGTTACTAGTGAACCAATTCATGTTATTAATCAACAAACAGGTTTTAGTGAACAAAATCCAGAAGATTGGTTTGAAGCCTCTAAAGATTGTATAAAGTACTTATTGAATTCGGAAAAGTTAGCAGATATGAAGGTTAAAGGTATATCATTCTCTGGTCAAATGCATAGTTTAGTGTTACTTGACCATCAATTTCAACCACTTAGAAATGCCATTTTATGGAATGATACAAGATCCACATTTCAGTGTAAACAAATAAAACAACAATTTGGTGAATATGTCATGGGTAACCCTGTTTTAGAGGGCTTTACGTTAACGAAGTTGTTATGGGTTAAAGAAAATGAACCGTTGATTTGGTCCAAAGCAAATGTCTTTTTACTGCCTAAAGATTATGTGAGATTTAAATTCACAGATACGATAAATATGGAATATTCTGACGGATCAAGCACATTGTTAATGGATATAGCAAATAAGTGTTGGAATAAAAATATTTGTGAATATTATGGTGTATACCAACTTTGTCCAAAATTAATTGAATCACAAGATTTTGTAGGGTACCTTAATACTTCAATTGCAGAGGAATTAGGTTTAGATAAAAATGTTGCAGTATATGCTGGGGGCGGAGACAATGCCTGTGGCGCATTAGGAGCAGGCGCTATTAGTGATGGCGATACATTATGTAGTATTGGTACTTCTGGTGTCATATTAGCGTGTGATTCTGAGAATACAGGGACTTATGGTCACAATATACATCATTTTAATCATGTGCTCCCTCAAAAATCTTATGCAATGGGTGTCATATTAGCTGCAGGTGATAGTTTAAAATGGTTTCAAAAAAACATTACGCCAAGCTTAACTTATAGCCAAATTTTGGATGAAGCTAAACAATCTTCTCTAGGGAGTAATGGTTTAATATATGCACCATATTTATCAGGAGAACGTACACCCCACGGTGATAGTCAAATTAGAGGAAGGTTTATTTGCTTAAGTCATATGCATAATAATAAAGATATG
>ERZ1023458.215-NODE-215-length-11777-cov-3.371780_pt1 | contig 11777 bp, 8 predicted proteins | sample MGYA00380527_ERZ1023458 | MGnify/ENA primary metagenome ERZ1023458 (study PRJEB33173, sample SAMEA4830409) | metagenome | study: EMG produced TPA metagenomics assembly of the PRJEB25223 data set...
GGTGAAACTTCATCATTGTTCTTTAGGTCTTTCCAATTTATAGCCTAAGCCACGCACAGTTTTAATAAGTTGTGGCTGCTTAGGATTATCTTCTAATTTATCTCTTAAATGACTTATATGTACATCCACAATTCTTGAATCACCTGCAAATTCATAATTCCAAACAGAATTTAACATATGTTCTCGCGTGATTACTCTGCCTTGTCTTTCAATAAGGTAAAGTAACAGTTCAAACTCTTTAGGCGTGAGTTCTAATAATTCATCTTCGCGATAAACTTCAAAATATTCTGGTCTAATTCTTATAGAACCAATTAAAATATCATCCTCATCATTTTCAACTGGTACTGCTTCATTGATCATTGCAGAGCGTCTTAAAATAGCTTTAACTCTTGCAACAACCTCTCTCGGTGAAAACGGTTTAGTCATATAATCGTCTGCACCAAGCTCTAAACCTAACACACGATCAAATTCATCATCTTTAGCAGTTAACATCAAAATTGGCACTAAATTTTTATCAGATCGAATCGTTTTACAAACTTCGATACCATCTTTTTTAGGAAGCATAACATCTAATACAACCAATTCCGGATTTACAGTATTCACTTTTTCTAATGCTTCTTCACCATCATAGGCAATATCCACTATGTATCCAGCTTGCTCTAAATTATATTTTAACAAGGTTACAATTGATTGCTCATCATCTACTACAAGTACTTTTTGTGACATAGTATACCTCCAATTTTATGATTACAAATTAATTATAACGTAAATTTTAATAAAAATAACATACTTAAAAGTTTTTTTACATAAACTTAATAAATAGAAAATAATTAGTTATTTGTAAAGAATGGACAAAGAATTTGTATCGTCTTCTTAAACAATTCTTCAATGAATCTATCTCCAGCATTTCAAATAAATAATATTGTTAATGTTAATACTAACTTAACATTAACTTTATATTAAAACTAATAATTGTTTCATTTCAACCATATTAAGGCCAAGCGTTGCTAGTTAGTAACATGGATTCAAGCAAAATAAAAAGAGCGAGATAGAAATCATTATAAAAGTGATTTCTTATTCTCGCTCTTAAGTAAAATTATGCATCTTCATTTGAAAAATACTTCGCTATAGTATTTGTTGTTAATTTATTTAATATTTTTGATTAATTCATCAGCGAATTCAGAAGTAGAAACTTCTTTTGCACCGTCCATTAAACGTGCAAAGTCATAAGTAACAACTTTTGAAGCAATTGTTTTTTCAATAGACTCAGTAATTTTATCAGCAGCTTCTTGCCAACCTAAGTGCTCAAGCATTAATGACGCACTTAAAATTTCAGAAGATGGGTTTACTTTATTTAAACCAGCATATTTTGGAGCAGTACCGTGCGTTGCTTCAAATATCGCATGGCCTGTTTCATAGTTAATATTTGCTCCTGGTGCAATTCCAATGCCGCCAACTTGTGCTGCTAAGGCGTCTGACACATAGTCACCATTAAGATTCATCGTAGCAACAACATCGTGATCTGCAGGGCGTGTCAATATTTGTTGTAAGAAAATGTCTGCAATAGAATCTTTAATAATAATTTTACCGTCTTTTTCAGCTTGTTCTTGAATTTCATTTGCTTTTTCTTTACCGTCTTTTTCAACAATTTCATCATATTGTTGCCAAGTAAATACTTTATCACCAAATTCATTATGTGCTAAATCATAACCCCATTGTTTGAAAGCACCCTCTGTAAATTTCATGATATTACCTTTATGAACTAAAGTTACAGATTTACGATTATTATCTAGAGCATATTGAATTGCTGCGCGTACTAAACGCTCTGTACCTTCTTTAGATACTGGTTTTACACCAATTCCTGATGTTTCTGGGAATCTGATGTTTTTAGCGCCCATTTCATCTTGTAAGAATTCAATTAATTTTTTAACTTCTGGAGTACCTTCTTTAAACTCAATACCAGCATAGATATCTTCTGTGTTTTCACGGAAAATAACCATATCAGTATCTTCCGGACGTTTAACTGGTGATGGAACGCCTTGGAACCAACGTACTGGTCTTAAACAAGTAAACAAATCAAGTTCTTGACGTAGTGCAACGTTTAATGAACGAATACCCCCACCGATTGGTGTAGTTAGTGGTCCTTTAATTGCGATTAAATATTCATTAATTGTATCTAAAGTTTCTTGCGGTAACCATTCGCCTGTTTCATCATAAGCTTTTTGACCGGCAAGTACTTCTTTCCATTCAATTTTCTTTTCACCATCATAAGCTTGTTCTACAGCTGCGTCGATGACTCTGCTAGCAGCTGACCAAATATCTGGACCGATACCGTCACCAATAATATAAGGAATGATAGGGTTATTTGGTACAGTTAACCCTTCTGCTGATTTTACTACTTTTTCTCCTGCCATGTAAAAATACCTCCGTCATTTGTATTAATTTTTAAAATGCTAATTCGTAATTATCTTTCTTCAATTGGTTCATATGTTCTATTGGTTTCACCAATATATTGCGCTCTTGGACGCATAATTCTATTGTCTCTGTATTGTTCAAGAATATGTGCAATCCAACCTGAAGTTCTGCTAACTGCAAAAATAGGTGTGAATAAATCATGTTCAATATTCATACTGTGATATACAGTTGCACTATAGAAGTCCACATTGGCGATAAGGCCTTTTTCTTCTTTCATTTTATCAGCTATTTTTACAGATATATCAAATAACTGACTTTGACCTGTTTCTGTTGTAATTTTTCTACTCATCTCTTTCAAGAATTTCGCTCTTGGATCACCATTTTTATATACACGGTGACCGAACCCCATTATTTTTTCTTTATTTTTAATTTTATTATCAATGTATTCGTCTACATCATCAATAGACTTAACTTCTGATAGCATGCTCATCACACGTTCATTTGCCCCACCGTGTAATGGACCTTTTAAAGATCCGACAGCTGCTACAATACCTGAATACATATCTGATAATGAAGACACTGCACATCTAGCAGTAAAGGTAGAAGCATTCAACTCGTGATCTGCATGTAGTACCAATGCTTTATTAAATGCTTCAACTTCAATATCTGTTGGCAATTCACCACGTAACATATATAAGAAGTTCCCGGCATAATTTAAATCACTATTAGGTTTGACAGGTTCTTTACCTTCTCTAACTCTAGCATACGCTGTAACAAGTGAGGCGATTTTAGCTTGGATACGCACTGCACGTTCCATTGTTTGATCTTCACTTTCATCCTCAGCATGTTCATCAAAGTGTGCAACGTAAGACACTGATGTTCTTAGCGCTGTCATTGGATGTACATTACTAGTAGCATATTCTTTAAAATGATTATACACTCTAGGATTTAATGTCATATACTTAAAGAGTTTTTCTTTAAATGTTTGTAGTTCTTCTTTATTAGGTAATCTGTAATGCCATAATAAAAAGACAACTTCTTCAAATTCAGCATTTTCGGCTAAATCATCAATTTCATAGCCAGCATATGTAAGTTGACTATCAATGATTGAGCTCACTTTTGTTTCTGCTGCAATTACCCCTTCTAAACCTTTTTGTAACTCTGCCATATATATTCCCCTTTTCTATTTCATAATGAAACGGCTTTCATAAACTATTATAGCCAATATTTACGTTTTTGTGAATATTTCCGCTTAAAGTCCTGATTAATCATTAAGAAACGATAATTTGTTTATATGCCCATAAACACGTCATAATTAATGAACGTTGTTATATCATCATTCTAATATGTAATTACCCTTTCTTCAATTTATCAAAGTTTTTAATTGGTTATCATGATTAATAACAAATTATTAATATAATATTACACTGACTTTTTTGAGATACAACTATAAAAAAGTATTGTTTTATTTTAGATTGCGTATCATAATAATAAATAACTTAATAAAGGAGTTAAAACTTATGGCAAAACAACAGCTACAAAGAGAACTCAGCAATAGACATATACAGTTAATTGCAATTGGAGGCGCAATTGGTACAGGACTTTTCTTAGGTGCTGGTCAAACCATAGCATTAACAGGTCCTTCTATTTTACTTACATATATCATTATAGGATTTATGTTGTTTATGTTTATGCGTGGCTTAGGAGAAATTCTTGTAACAAATACAGATTTTAAATCCTTTGCTGATGTGACAAATCAGTATATAGGTTCATTTGCTGGGTTTGTTACCGGATGGACGTATTGGTTGTGCTGGATTATCACAGGTATGGCCGAGGTAACAGCAGTTGCAAAATATGTTAGTTTCTGGTTTCCACATATACCTAATTGGATAAGTGCTCTATTCTGTGTATTAATTTTAATGTCATTAAATTTACTGAGTGCTAAACTTTTCGGTGAACTAGAGTTCTGGTTCTCAATCATTAAAGTAGTTACAATCTTGGCACTTATCGTCGTTGGTGTGGTAATGATTATCATGGCATACGACACACAATTTGGACATACTTCATTAACCAATTTATATCAACATGGTATTTTTCCTAAAGGAATTAATGGATTTTTAATGTCATTCCAAATGGCACTCTTTTCTTTTGTAGGAATTGAATTAATCGGAGTAACGGCTGGTGAAACAAAAGATCCAACTAAAACCATTCCAAAAGCAATCAATAGTGTTCCGATTAGAATCTTAATCTTTTATGTCGGTGCATTGACTGTAATTATGTCCATCATCCCTTGGAACAATATTAATCCTGAAGAAAGTCCCTTTGTCAGATTATTTGCTTTAATCGGTATTCCATTTGCAGCAGGAATCATTAACTTTGTAGTATTAACAGCTGCTGCTTCTTCTTGTAATAGCGGTATATTTTCAAACAGTCGTATGTTATTTGGACTTTCAAATCAAAAGCAAGCACCGCCTATTTTTGAAAAAACAAACAAAAATGGAGTGCCTCATATAGCTATCTTAGTATCATGTGCATTATTATTAATTTCAGCATTATTAAATTACATTATTCCAAATGCAACTTTAGTATTCACGTATATTACAACCGTTTCTACAGTGTTGTTTTTAGTCGTTTGGGCTCTAATCATAGTTGCTTATATTAATTATCATCGCCAAAATCCAGAAATGCACAAAAATGCTACATATAAATTATTTGGTGGTAAATATATAGGATATATCATTTTGGCTTTCTTCTTTTTAGTGTTTTGCTTACTTTTTGTAAATGTAGAAACAAGAAGAGCAGTCTATTTAACACCTATTTGGTTTATCATCTTGAGTCTTATGTATCTAAGATACAAAAAAATCGCAAGTTCAGAAGTAAAATAACTGCATTATTAATCTCGCATAACGACTTTACTATTTCAATTAGTTGATACAAAAGCCCAAGACTATTTTTATGCATTGGACTTTGCTTTTTGCAAAGTGAATGAAAGACAATCAATATGTTTTGTCTAGAACTATAATGTTTGCGTATTTTAATTTTCGTTGTATATATCATAACAAGATTGTTAAAATGTACATTCAATTTCGAGTTATTTATACGTTTTATACTCTCTCCATAAGCGCAATCTTTTTATGTAAGAAAGAATGGAAGTTTCCATTGGTAGTGTATGTTGAGTCATGTAATAATTTTTATACATAAGGCACTTCGTTAATTTAGTTAAGTGGGATTTATTAAATTATACTAAAGGCCTTATTTTTTTGAATAACAAAATATAAATTGTACCGATTTTGTAATGTGCTGACGCCCGGGGAATGATATGAGCGAGAGACTACAGGCTCGAGGCATATTCCCAGGCAAGCATGCACGATCAAAATCGTAAGCTTTTAAATATTAAGAGGACCAATCCTTAGTATGGATTGGTCCTCTTATTTTGAGAATGGGGATTTATGTCCTAACCACTCATTTTATTTATATCGTCATTTATGCTGGTGAATGCATAGATAAAGACTAATGGAAACACCAATACGATTAAAGTACGTTCGCATATCCTTCGAATACTTTACCTTGATTTGCATCTACAGTAATCAAGATGTCATTTTGTATCTCTTTAGTCGCATTTTCAACACCTACAATTGTTGGAATACCTTTTTCTAGGCCTATAATTGCACTTGGTGACGTAATACCACTTTCTTCAGCAATTAAGCCACTTGCTTTTTCAATATAAGGGACGAGCGTTTCATCCACAGAAGTTGTTACAATGACCGTTTCACTTAAATCTTTGCCTTCAAGTTCACTCGCATCATTAACTACTAAAGTATTTCCAACTACTGAGTTTCTACCGATACCTTGACCTTTAGCTAACTCATCACCTACTAAATGTAATTTCATCATATTCGTAGTTCCTTTTTCACCAGTAGGTACGCCTGCTGTAATAATGATTAAATCACCATTTTGAACTTTTTCAGTTTCAACCGCTGTAGCAACTGCTGTGTTCAGCATAGCATCTGTTGTTTTACGTCCTTCTTTAACAACAGGATGTATACCCCAAACTAATGCACATTGACGCGCAGTTTCAGCATGAGGTGTAACTGCAATAATATCTGATTTAGGACGATATTTAGAAATTGTTCTAGCAGTTGACCCACTCTCAGTTGCTGCGACTATCGCTTTTACATTTAAATTTAAAGCAGTATGCGCTACTGAAACGCCAATTGCATTAACTAATGAAGTTTGCACTAATTTAGTACGATCTGATAATAATCGTTTATAATCTTGTGCAGCTTCAGCTGAAATTGCAATATTACGCATTGTTTTAACTGCTTCTTCTGGATATAATCCAGCAGCAGTTTCGCCTGAAAGCATAACTGCGTCTGTACCGTCATAGATGGCATTCGCAACGTCACTTGCTTCAGCACGTGTCGCACGAGGATTACGTTGCATTGAATCTAACATTTGCGTCGCTGTGATAACTGGTTTACCTAATTTATTACATTGTCTGATTAAATCTTTTTGCACCATTGGTACTGATTCAGGTGGTATTTCAACACCCATATCACCACGTGCAACCATTAAACCGTCTGAAACTTCAAGTATTTCTTTAATGTTATCTATACCTTCTTGATTTTCAATTTTAGGAATAATGTTAATGTTTGTATTTTTACCATCTTCAAGTAATCTACGAATATCTAATACATCACTTGGGCGACGAACAAAACTTGCAGCGATAAAGTCAATATTTTCACTTATACCGAATTTAATATCTTCAGCATCTTTATCTGTAATGCCAGGTAAACTTACTTTAACACCCGGTAAGTTTACACCTTTTTTATTTTTTAACTCTCCAGTATTTAAAACATCACAAACAACTTCACCGTTAGCTTTATCTATTTGTTTTACTTGTAATTCAATAAGACCATCATCTAATAAAATATATGAACCTTCTTGAACATCATTTATTAGATTATCGTAAGTTACTGAGAATTTTTCTGGTGTACCTTCAACTTCAGTCATACTTACGATGACTTCCGTACCTTTTTCAAGTTCAATAGCACCATCTTTCATGTTGTGAGTACGGATTTCAGGACCTTTAGTATCTAATAATATAGCGACTGTTTTGCCCAATCTATGAGATACTTCACGAATTCTATCAATTCTAGCTTTATGTTCTGCATGATCACCATGTGAGAAATTCAATCTCGCAACATTCATTCCAGCCTTAATTAATTTCTCTAGCATTTCTTCAGACTCTGATGCAGGTCCTATTGTACAAACAATTTTAGTTTTTCTCATTATTAATGCCTCCCAGTATTTTATATCGACAATTCATTTGCTAAAGCAAAAGTTTCAAAATCAAACTTGTGTTCATTTGATCTGAATATTTCTTCAAATGATGTGTCTGTTAATTCATTGTTGCGGATACCAACACCAATTGCTGTTTTTCCTTCTAGTAATAAGTCTACAGCATGTCCACCTAATCGTGAAGCAAGTACTCTATCTGCGCCACTTGGACTGCCACCACGTTGGATATGGCCAAGTACAGATACGCGCGCATCAACATTAATGTACTTTGTCAATTCTTTTGCGCAATCTTCTCCAGACATACAACCTTCTGCAACCATAACAATGGAATGTTTTTTTCCACGTCTTATCCCATTATCAATTTTCTCTGCTACATCTTTAATATCCGTTTCTACTTCTGGGACAATAATTGTTTCTGCCCCAACTGAAAGTCCAGCCCATAAAGCTAAGTCTCCACAATCACGACCCATAACTTCAATGATAAATGTTCTTGCGTGACTTGAGGCCGTATCACGAATTTTATCAACACAATCTATAATGGTATTTAAAGCAGTATCAAATCCTATTGTAAAATCTGAACCGTTGATATCATTATCAATTGTTCCTGGTACTCCTATCGTTTGAATTTCTTTACATTCTTCACTTATACGTTGAGCACCTCTATAGCTACCGTCTCCGCCGATAACTACTAGTCCTTCAATTCCTCTTTTACGTAAGTTATCTATTTCTGTTTTCCGAGCTTCTGCTTCTTTAAATTCAGGACATCTCGCTGAATACAGAAAAGTTCCGCCACGTTGGATTGTATCACCAACAGAACCGAGCTCTAACTTCTCGATATCATCGTTTAATAATCCTTGATAGCCTTGGTAAACACCATAAACTTCAATATTATTATAAATCGCTTTTCTAACAACAGCTCTAATAGCCGCGTTCATGCCTGGTGAATCTCCACCGCTAGTCAACACTGCAATTTTTTTCATGACGACATACCTTTCTAACATGTATTTCTTATTCTAAAAATACCATAAAATCATAGAAGGTGCCATTAAAATAAGGCTTAGTAACTCATGTAAACGTTTTTAATTATAGTAAAAAAACATTTTACAATACGAAAGCGTTTCCTTTTATTTTATCTCATATTGTCAAAACAACTATACTTTATCATACCTTTAACTTCATTTTATTAAACAGACATCTTAATTTTCCATTTTTACATTGCTTTATCCAATAAAAATAAGAGCACTAATATGAAATCAAGTATTGAAAACCTGACTCCAATTTCATGCTCTTTGAAAACCTTAGACTATTAATGCTTCATAGCTACTATGTGTACTAAAAAAATGTTTTGTTGATGTAAACATTAAGTGCTTTTTAGTTATTCATTAAAAGATCCAATATTTCTAAATTTATCATAACGATCATCTATGATTTGCTGTTCATTAAATGCATTTAATTCACTCAAATGATTTAAAAATGCTTTTTTAATACTTTGTGCTTGCGTTTCAATATCATGATGAGCACCACCAAGTGGTTCTTTTAAAACCTCATCGGCAATTTTCAACTCATATAAATCTTCTGCCGTAATCTTCATTGTTTCGGCAGCTATTTGTGCTAAATTACTATCTTTCCATAGTAATGCAGATGCACCTTCTGGTGAAATAACAGAATAAGTACTATTTTCAAGCATTAATAAACGATTTGAAATACCGAGACCTAAAGCCCCACCGCTTCCGCCTTCACCTATTACAACTGCAATGACTGGCACTTTAAGTGCTGCCATTTCAATGAGATTTTTAGCTATAGACTCACTTTGACCACGTTCTTCTGCTGCTTTTCCTGGGTAAGCACCTTTTGTATCAATAAAAGTGAAAATAGGTCTGTTGAATTTTTCAGCTTGTTTCATTAAACGTAATGCTTTTCTATACCCCTCAGGGTGTGCCATACCAAAGTTACGATAAATATTATCTTTGGTATCTTTTCCCCGCTGTTGGCCAACTACTGTTACCGCTTGGCCATTTAAATATCCAATACCACCAATCATAGCTGGATCATCTCGAAAATTACGATCACCGTGTAACTCAATAAAGGAGTCAAAAATATGTGGTATATAATCTAATGATGTAGGTCTTTCTTGTAAGCGCGCTAATTGTACACGATCCCAAGGCTTTAAATGAGTATATACTTTTTTTGTTTCACGTTCTAAAGACGCTTCAAGCATATCAATTTCTTCCTGTAAGTCCACATCATTTTTTTCTTGTGATTCTTTCAACGATTCAATTTTATTTTTTATTTCAAAAAGCGGCTTTTCAAAGTCAAGCATTCGTTTTCACCTCTTGGTGCATTTTTAGAATATTAGAAAGTGTTACTTTCATTTCTTTTCTATGTACAACTTTATCTAGTTGTCCATGTTCTAATAAAAATTCAGCAGTTTGGAAGTCGTCAGGTAACTTTTCATTAATCGTTTGTTCGATTACACGTCTGCCAGCAAAACCAATGAGTGCTTTGGGTTCACTTAAATTAATATCACCAACTGAAGCAAAACTTGCCGATACGCCACCTGTTGTTGGGTTTGTAATATATGAAATATATAGCAATCCATGATCCATATGTCTTTTTAATGTAACACTTGTTTTACCCATCTGCATTAATGATATGATACCTTCTTGCATTCTAGCACCACCACTAGCAGAAAATAAGATGAATGGTAAACGGTGCTCAGTGCAGTGTTCTATAATTCTGCAAATCTTTTCACCAACAACTGATCCCATGCTCCCCATTCTAAATCGAGCATCCATCACAGCTACACCAAATTCAATGCCGTCTAAATACGCTGTACCAGTAACAACAGCTTCATTTAACTCTGTTTTTTGTTGGTCTTTTTGAATTTTTTCTTCATAACTTGGAAAATCCAATGGATTCGCAGAGGTCATTCCTTTGTCAAATTCTGTGAATGTACCTTCATCAGAAATGGCTTCAATTCTTTTATACGCTGTTAAAGCGATGTGATGATCACAATTGAAACATACGTTCAAATTTTCAGCTAATTCTTTGGTATACATAATCTTTTTACATTTCGGGCATTTCGTCATAATTCCCGCTGGAACATCACTTTGTTTTGAATCGGAAACAGTCACATACTTTTTCTTTTTACTACTTCTATTGAAAAAATCTTTAAACATTTTAAACCTCCACTTAACCATTACTGTCTTTCCAATATTATAAACTCAATATTTTGAGATCAGTATTCATGAATATTATTTATCTAAGTCTGTTAATTTCATTGTTTTATTATAAATTTCTTCTGGATCCATATCTGTTCTTGCTACCCCTGTTTCCATTGCTGCTTTTGCAACCTCTCTAGCAACAGAAGGTGCAACACGTTTATCAAATGGACCTGGAATACAGTAATCTGGATTTAATTCTTCCGGTTTAATTAAGTCTGCAATTGCTTCTACTGCAGCTTGTTTCATCTCTTCATTAATGTGTGTAGCTTCTACATCTAATGCACCTCTGAATATACCAGGAAATGCAAGTACGTTATTAATTTGATTTGGATAATCAGAACGACCAGTTCCAATTACTTTAGCGCCTGCTTCTTTTGCTACATCAGGGTTGATTTCAGGGTTCGGATTCGCCATTGCAAATATAATTGGGTCTTTAGCCATTGACTCAACCATTTCTTTTGTTAATAAATCAGCTACAGAAACACCAATAAATACGTCAGCATCTTTAATTACATCATTTAACGAACCTTCGACTCTATCTCTGTTTGTCCATTTAGCTACAAATGATTTTGTATCATTCATTCCATGGGAACGACCTTCATAAATTGCACCTTTTGAATCACACATAATCATATCTCTAACACCATATGAATACAGTAATTGAACAATTGCCATACCTGCTGCACCAGCTCCGTTAAGCACCACTTTTATATCCGATAATTCTTTATCTATAATGCGCAGCGCATTTATCATACCTGCAACTGTAACAATTGCTGTCCCATGTTGGTCATCATGAAAAACAGGTATTTTTGTTTCTTTTTTCAAACGCTCTTCTAT
>ERZ1023458.216-NODE-216-length-11768-cov-3.152480_pt1 | contig 11768 bp, 15 predicted proteins | sample MGYA00380527_ERZ1023458 | MGnify/ENA primary metagenome ERZ1023458 (study PRJEB33173, sample SAMEA4830409) | metagenome | study: EMG produced TPA metagenomics assembly of the PRJEB25223 data set...
ATTAAAAGCAAAAGTAAATTGACTTGTTCTATTAAAATTATGTTTCTGATCTTAAATTCTCAAACTTTAATACTGGTTGACGAGCAGCTTTTGTTTCATCTAAACGATCAATAATCGTTGTATGAGGTGCTTCTAAAACTTTGTCAGGGTTTTCTTTTGCTTCTTTCGCTATTTCAATCATTGTGTCACAGAAATAATCTAATGTTTCTTTAGATTCTGTTTCAGTTGGTTCAATCATCATACCCTCATCTACATTTAATGGGAAATAGATAGTAGGTGGATGCACGCCAAAGTCAAGTAAACGTTTAGCCATATCTAATGTTCTTACACCATTTTCTTTTTGTTTTGAACCACTTAATACAAATTCATGTTTACAATATTGCTCGTAAGGAATTTCAAAATGTTCTTTCAATCTTGCTTTAATATAGTTTGCGTTTAATACTGCTGCCTCTGAAACTTCTTCAAGTCCTTTATTACCCATTGTTCTAATGTATGTGTAAGCGCGTAAATAAATACCGAAATTACCATAAAATGGTTTAACACGACCGATTGAATGTTCGATATCATTATCATATTTATACACATCATTTTCTTTAACGACCATTGGTTTTGGTAAGAAACTTGCAAGTTCTTTTTTAACACCAACTGGCCCTGAACCAGGTCCACCACCACCATGTGGCCCAGTAAATGTTTTGTGTAAATTTAAATGAACAGCATCAAAGCCCATATCTCCAGGTCTAACTTTGTCCATAATTGCATTTAAATTAGCACCATCATAGTACAATAACCCACCAGCTTCGTGTACAATGTTTCGAATATCCATGATGTTTTGTTCGAAAATACCTAATGTATTTGGATTTGTAAGCATAATTGCAGCAGTGTTTTCATTGACGAGTCGTTTTAAATCTTCTATATCAACTTCTCCACGTTCATTAGATTTCACTGTAACAGCTTTAAATCCAGCGAATGCCGCTGAAGCTGGGTTTGTACCATGTGCAGAGTCAGGAACGATGACTTCGTTACGATGTCCTTCGCCATTTTTTTCATGAAAAGCTTTGAAAATCATAAGTGCTGTCCATTCTCCATGAGCACCAGCAGCTGGTTGTAATGTAACTTCGTCCATACCAGTTATTTCTTTAAGTTCTTCTTGTAAGCTATGAATAATTTCTAATGAACCTTGCACCTGCGATTCATCTTGTAGTGGATGTGATTCAGCAAATCCAGGTATTCTGGCTATTTTCTCATTTACCTTTGGATTATATTTCATGGTACATGATCCTAGCGGATAAAATCCTGAATCCACACCAAAGTTTTTATTTGATAACTCTGTATAATGACGCACTAAATCTAGTTCAGCTACTTCAGGAAATTCAGCTTTATTTTTTCTGATAAATTTGTCATCTAATAGCTTATTAACTGCCCCATTATCAATTTCTTTTTGGGGTAAAGAATATGCATAGCGACCTTCTTTAGAACGTTCAAAAATTAATGGACTCGATTTACTTACTACCATTTATTTCACCTGCTTTCTTAACAAATGTATCAATTTCATCTTTCGTTCGTAATTCTGTTACTGCAATTAACATGTGATTTTCGAAGTTTTCTACGATTTCACTTAAATCAAATCCACCTATGATGTCTTCTTGAATTAAAGCATCGTTTACATCTTTAACAGGTTTATCAAATTTAACTACAAATTCATTAAAGGATGTACCATTACTAACTTCAAATCCTTGTTGTTTAAATTGTTCTTTAGCATAGTTTGCATTTTCAAAATTTTGAACCGCAATATCATAGATACCTTGTTTTCCTAAAGCAGACATACAAATTGATGAAGCCAATGCGTTTAATGCTTGATTTGAACATATATTTGATGTTGCTTTATCACGTCTAATATGTTGTTCACGTGCTTGAAGTGTTAACACAAAACCACGGTTTCCATCTTGGTCTTCAGTTTGTCCGACTAGTCTACCAGGTGTTTTTCTCATGAGTTTCTTAGTAGTAGCAAAGAAACCACAATGAGGACCACCAAACTGCGTTGGGATACCAAATGGTTGTGTATCTCCCACTACAATATCTGCACCAAAACTACCTGGAGGCGTCAATAAGCCTAGTGCGATTGGATTTGTATAAACAATGAATAATGCTTTTTTATCTTCGATAAATGATTGGATTTTTTCTAAATCCTCTATTGAACCATAAAAATTTGGGTATTGAACTGCAACTGCAGCAGTATCATCATCAATTGCATTTTCAAGTTTTTCTAAATCTGTAATTGTACCATCTAAATCTACTTCAACAACTTCAAATTCTTCGCGTGTTTTTACATATGTGTGTAACACTTGTAGTGCTTGATAATGCATACCTTTTGAAACGACAATTTTATTTTTACGCGTTTGATTAAATGCTAGAATACAAGCTTCTGCAAAACTTGTCATACCATCGTACATTGATGAGTTGGCAATATCCATATCTGTTAATTCACAGATTAATGTTTGAAATTCGAAGATAGCTTGTAACTCACCTTGTGAAATTTCAGGTTGATAAGGTGTATAAGCAGTATAGAATTCAGAACGTGAGATCATTGCATCTACAACTGCAGGAGCATAGTGATCATAAACACCTGCACCTAAAAATGTAGTATGTGTTTCTTTAGTGATATTTTTACTAGCAATTTTATTAAGTCTTTTAGTTAATGTGGTTTCAGATTCAGCATCAGGAATAGCTAATTCTCTGTTTAATAAAATGTCTTTGGGAACATCTCCAAATAATTCACTGATCGATTCAGCGCCAATTGTCTCAAGCATTTCATTTTTATCTTGATCTGTTAATGGAATATAACGATGACTCACAATAACACCCCTTTAAATTATTTATTAATTTGATTTTTCTTAACAATTTTTGCTTTTGCTTGTCTTTTTCTTATTTGTACTATAACTTCCTTGCCCATTTCAAAAGCATCTCTATCAATTATAGCTAAACCAATAGACTTACCACTTAATGGAGATTGTGTACCTGAAGTAACTTCACCAATCTCATTTCCATCGATGTCATAAACAGTGTAACCAGTTCTTGGAATTCCTTTATCAATCATTTCAATTCCAACTGTTCTTCTCTTAGAACCATTTTCTTTTTGATCTTTTAACACGCTCTTACCTATAAAATCAGCGTCGATTAATGGTTTAGCAGCAAATGCAATTCCACCTTCATATGGTGTGATTGATTCACTTAAATCTTGTCCATGAAGTGGTAAACCAGCCTCTAATCTTAATGTATCCCTAGCACCAACCTGTATAACCAGATTGTGATAATATTACATTTTTACCAAAGAATTCAACATCTTGTAGGAATTCAAATGGAGTCATCTCTGATACATCATGATTCACATGTTCTTGAACAAAATCACGTGCTTTTGGACCTTGTATAGCTAATTGTCCATATTCTGTTGAAACATTTAAAACTTCAGCATCGAAATTTTCTGCTTGTTTTTTCATCCAATCAAAGTCTTTATCAGTATTTCCAGCATTTACGACTAGTAAATATTCTTTTTCACTAAGTTTATAAGTGATTAAATCATCGATAATACCGCCTTGTTCATTACACAATGCTGTATATTGTGCCTTCTTTGTGTCTAAATTATCAGTATCATTTGAAAGTAAGTATTGTACTAATTGATCTGCTTCAGAACCTTTTATTAAAATTTCTCCCATGTGACTTACGTCAAATAAGCCCATATTTGTTCTTACAGCATTGTGCTCATCTTTAATACTTGAAAATTGAACTGGCATAGCCCAACCACCAAATTCAACAATTTTTGCACCAAGATCCACGAAGTTTTGATAAAGTGGCGTGTGTTTTAATTCATTTACCATTGCTAAACCCCCTATTATTGTATTAAAAAAGACAGAGTAGACTAAGCCTACCCTGTCAAAAAATCCAGGAATGCGTCTCAGTATTATCCTTTTGCCTGAGAGTTTCGTTAAACTTGCACCTTCGGCGATGGTTAAAATCAATTATTAACCATTCTCTCTAATACTGGTCATTCGCTTTCATCGATTCCAATATTTTTTTATATGTAACTGGAAGCGACTTATTACTATTCACTTTGATGAATGCGATTTCATTATATCTTGAAACTCTAGTTGAATACAAGCTTTTTAGTTTAAAAAGCGGTTTATTATTTGCATTGGGTCTGTTGCTATCATTTTTAATTCTATCGTATAGAATTTCTATATCACAATCTAACCATACAACATGTTTTTGCTCTATTAATAAGTTAAAAGCGTCATTGCCCTCGATGATGCCCCCTCCTGTAGCAATGACATCAAATTGGTTAACACATTTTTTTAAGTATTTAAACTCCAAGTTACGAAAACCTTTTTCTCCTAATTGTTTAAAAATTTCTGGTATTGTTTTTTCTTCTTGTTGTACTATAAATTCATCTAAATCTACAAAAGTTAATTGATTGTGTTGTGCAATATATTTCCCTAATGTTGTTTTACCTGTACCCATAAAACCTATTAAAATAAGCGGTGTTTTAATTTTATTTTTCAAAAATATCTTCCTTTTGTAATTGTAATTTAATTTGTTTATCATAATAAGACTCAATATTATCAAGCGTTTTTAGCTGAATATTAAATTGAGAAGAATATATTGCTATTAGTGATAAATATAGCATATAAATAACCATCACAAAAGGGTATATGTACCCGTTTATGTTAGAATTGAATTGCTTTTTCAAAAGTACCTCCTGCATAATGCATTTTCAATTTTAATTTTATGTGCTTATTTTTTAATAATATGAATTGTGCATTTGTTACATTGTTTAATAATGTGATGTTTCCAGTATTATTTATTGTTTTAATAATCTTATTGTTTTTGAACTCATATCTTATAATATTTTCTCTTGTGTCGAATTTTAATATTCGTCCGTTTTTATCAATTTCTAGTGCCTTTGAATTTCTTTGGAATAGTGCTTCGGTTAAGTCTCTAGAAAAAAATTCTATATCAATGGATGATTCAAAATTAGACTGATGTTTTATAGGGGTGATTGATTTATATAATAAAGGTAACATTGTAAATATTAATAAAGTGATAAATAGTGCAAATAATACTTCAATGTAAGTAAAACTTGAATATTTATTTGTAAAAACATTTTTCATTAACTTGGTCCTTTATTCTTATACATAAATTTGAATTGGTTAATTTAACTTTGTATCCTTCAATATCAATGCCTTTTAGTAAACTTTTACGATTATTATGTTTTAACGTTAATAATGTAATTCTTTTCATACTTAATCTGTCAATTTTATCGCTGAAAGTATGATTTAATTGTAAAATCATAGGCAAAAAAACACTGCACATTATAAGCATACAAACAAAAGCGATATATGCATCCATAAGTATACTACCTTTAATGTTTTTGTTTCTCATATCTTAATCTTCCCTTTTCAATATGAAATATTAATTTAAAAAGTTCATTATCTACTGATAAAAAAATACTCCCAAATTTATTTGTATTACCTTTATTGTTGAATGTTAAATAATTTATATTACTTTTAGGATGTATATAAGTATTTTGTGGAAAATTTATATCTTTATTTTCAGTTGACTGTTCTCTAACTATGATTTTATTTGAATAGTCGTTAAATATGAGTGTTATGGATTTATCATCTTTAATCGCTTTAGATTTCAAATAATTTAGTCGAATGATTAATGTATTCATAAAGTTATTGTTTTTATTAATTTTCTTATCATTTATAGATATATGGTTTACTTGAATAAATAATAAGATACTTATGATACCCATAACCAATAGCATTTCAATATATGTAAATGCTTTACTAGTTTGCAATTACTTCACCGTTGTTAATTGTAATGGTTGATCCTGATTTACAATTTTTTTGGTTTTCTTTGATATAGCCATCCGCAATCAGTTCATCTATAGACTGTGGTTTTTTATTATGTTTTAGAGTAAATGCTTCAACTTGACTTTCAATCATTTTTATTTGTGCTTCACAACCAGTACTTTGAATATGTGAAGATTGTTTTGCAATATTGGGTATAATCAAAATCAATAATAAGCTTATAATTAATAATACAAGGAGCATTTCAATTAAAGTAAATGCACGCTTATTAAAAGTTCGTTTTGTTTTGTTCATTAAAAACCTCCGAATGTTATTATTTAATCGTTTGCATTAGATCGAACATAGGTAACATTATCACTAAATATAAGGAAATGATCAGTATCCCTAGCATGATAAATATAGTTGGTTGTATAAATTTAATTAATAATTGTAAATACCTTTCAATTTTTGTAAATATGATTTCGCTATATAATTTTAATTCTATATCTAGTTTCCCTGTCTTTTCACCATCCTCAATAAAATTAATCAAGCCTACTTCAAAACAAGAAATCTTTTTTAAAATCTCACTTAACTTATGACCACTTTGACTACCTGTTGCTAATTTTCTAGCAAGATAAATTAAATATGTGTCATTTTTTTGCTTAGAATATATATCAACGATTGATTGTAAGGTCACACCGTTCTTATAAAACAATGCAAATTCTGTAGAAAGTCTGTAAGTTTTATAAAATTTAAAAAAAGTACGTAAAATGGGGATTTTTAATATAATTCTGTACTTCAAGTTGATCGATAATTTTTTTGTGATTTTATAAAATAAATAAGAAAAGATTAAGCAGTTTAATGTAATAATAAGTAGTGTTTTAGGTAGATATATTAATATAGAGGATAAGATTAATTGTGTTTTTGATATTTCAACATCAAAGCTATTATAAAGTGCTTGAAATTCAGGTATAATAGTATGATTTAAAATTATTAACATTCCTATAAAAATTGTAATTAATAGTAAGGGATATTGCAGCGTTCTAATTAGTTGTTGCTTTGCTTTGTTATTTCGAATCAAATAGTCTTTTGCATGTGGTAGTGTTGATGTGAGTTCACTAAATAACTCTGAAAAATATATTAACATGATAATAATTTTAGGATATTTTAGAAGTAATAATATTTCATAACATTGTGCACCTTGATCTAGACGTGTATTAATCAAAGAAATTAATTTGGGTGATTTAATTTTTATATGTTGTAATAAAAATTTAAATGATTCCGATAATGTGAAACCATGTTGAAGTAAATCATGTAATCTTTGAAGTAAGTCAATTTGATTCTTTTCGCTAATAAGCATAAATCGAGGTGTATTAAAGATATCTATTGAGTGTTTCTTCACAAATTTCTCCTTCTTTTGCCATTTCTTGCAACTTGTAAGATAAATTTTTGAATGTGTTCGGAAGTGTAAGTTGATTTTCAAAATAAAAGGCTATATCTTCACGGTTTAATTGTTCATAAATAAGAGAACGTTCATCCTTTGAAGTGAATACTAATCTCTGATTAATAATACTTAATACCGTCTGTCGCAGTTCTTGAATAGTAATGCCCATTTCTAATAATCTACTCAATGCTCCTTTACAATTATTTGAATGTATCGTTGAAAGTACTAAATGCCCACTTAAACTTGCATGAATTACTTGTTTAGCAATCATTGCATCCCTGATTTCACCAATGAGTATTATATCAGGATCACACCTCAAAATAGCCTTAAAAGAATTAGCGTAATTAATACCTGCTTTTTCGTTGATAGACACTTGTGTAATTCCCTCAACTAAACGCTCTACAGGATCTTCTACGGTAATGATGTTAACATTTAAATGCTCCTTTGCGTGTACTATGAGCTGATACATTAATGTACTTTTTCCTGATCCCGTCGGACCACTAAACAGTATTAACCCTTGTTTTTTATGAACTAGTTTAAATAATTGATTAATACTAAGCGCTTTTGCAGAATTTTGAAAGTATTGAGGTATAATTCTTACTACACAACTTTCAAATCCTAGAGATAAAGGTAAAGTTGAAACTCTTAAATAGTATAATTGTTTGAGTTTGTAAGCATATCTTCCACTTTGCGCAGTGCTATGTGTTGAGACGTCTAAACCAGCTTGATATTTCATATATGTGAGCAATTTCCTATAAATATGAACTTCTACTGTTTCTATAGTGCTTAAATATTCTTTTTTCCTAAATTTAATGTGTACTTTGTTTTGGTCAGGGATAAAGTGTACATCTGATACATTTTCATTAATAGCTTTATCAATAATATTTTTAAAGAGTAACTTCAAAAAAACACCTCCTACATTAATACACGTAGGAGGTGTTAATATTACTTTCTAAAATTAAATTAACCATGCAAGTATGGATTAAGTTGTTCATCTTCTATCGTTGTATATGGCCCATGTCCTGGGAATAAAGGTAAATCATCATCTAACTTGAATAATTTATCTAATATCGAGTCAACTAATGTTTCATAATCACCTTTATATAAATCAGTTCTTCCTATACCTTGTTTAAATAAAGTATCACCAACTACAGCAAAATCGTCAAATATAAAAGATAAACTACCAGGCGAATGTCCAGGCGTATGAAGTACTTTGAATTTAAAGCCTTCAATTTCCATAGAACCTTCATCAATCTTTTGTGGTGATACGCGACTTGTTACAGGTGTTAATCCATATTGCTTAAATTTCTGTGAACCATTTTTATCAGTATTAGTTAAAAAATCAAACTCACTGTAATGCATATAAACGGGCACCTTATATTTATCAACAATTTGATCTAAAGCACCGATATGGTCGAAATGAGCGTGTGTTAACAATACTGCAATGACAGGTTTATTAATTTGGTTTAATTTTTTTATAATTAATTCATAATCAGCCGCTGGATCAACTATAATGACATGCTTATCATTTTCAATAAAATAAGTATTCGTCTTTACTAAGCCCAATGCTAAACTAGAAATTTGCATTGTTAGCGACCTCCATTATCTAAATGATTTTGAACTGATTTTAGTTTATCATTCATTTTTCGAGATTTATCTCTTCTATCGTCAATTCTGATATTCGTACAAACTCTATCAATACCTTTATCAAAAGGTAATTCATGAATGGCTTGAACGACTTCAAATAAATCTTTCAAATCTCCTTCAATTAAGGTATTCATTGGTGTTAATTGATAGTCAATTTTACCTTGTGCTTTAAATTCTTTTAATTTCGTTTGTATCTCAGCAATATACTTGCTAACACTTGGTCCTTCTGTACCCACAGGTATAACTACTACATCTACTATAGCCATTATTTCACACCTTCCTTTTCAATTATATAAGTATAGATTAAGCCAGCAGCACCAGTAATACCCGCATCATTACCTAATTTAGCTTGAACAATTTCTGTTCCTTGTTGTGCTGGTGTAAAAGTTAGATTATGGTACTCTGTTTTTATATTTTCAATTAAAATCAAACCAGCTGTAGACATTCCTCCACCTAAAACAATATATTTAGGGTTACTTGTCACGCTGATAATACTGCACAAATATGCAATATAATTAGCTACACGCTCAGTAATAAAGATACAGAATTGATCTCCAGCTTTCGCTGCATCAAATACTGCTTTTGCGGTAACTTGATTATCTTTAATTAATTGAAGTATCGAAGATTTAAACGTTAATTTAGGGTAATAAAAATTCACTAAATTAACAACACCTGTCGCGGAAGCAACGGTTTCAATACAACCTGATTTACCACAATTACATTTAAAGCGTTGATCATGGTCAACTCTAAAATGACCAATTTCAGCACCAGAGCCATTATGACCGTGCACAATTTCTCCGTTAGAAATAATACCGCCGCCTAGACCAGTGCCTAATGTGATTGCAACTACATCGTCTGCACCATGTCCTGCACCTTTGTGCTTTTCACCTAATGCTGCAACATTAGCATCATTATCAACATAAACAGGACATTCTACAAATTGTTTGAAAATTTCTCTGACATTAACAGTTTCTTTCCAATATAAGTTAACTGCACCATTAACCTCACCTGTTTCAAAATTCACTGGTCCTGGTACACCAATACCAACACCTAACACATCTGAAAAAACAAAGTCAGAATTATCGACATGTTCAACGAAAGATTCATAAACATTTTTCAAAAGTGCATAACCTGTAACATCTGACGTATCAGTTTTTATAGACCATTTCTCAATTTGTTCTAATTGTTGGTCGAATATACCTAGCTTACAAGTTGTACCACCAATATCTGCTGCTAAGATAATTTTTTTCATGTATTTTATTCATCCTTCTCTTATTTTTTAAGGAATACTAATCTAAATCTTGATTTCATCAACAGTCTATTTTAACGTTTTGCATGTTAAAATAGTTGTCTTTTTCCTTAAAATATATTTTTTCTCTGTATAAAACATATATATCTATATTAATATTTTTCATTTCACAAATGCAATGATAACGAATATAAAGATATATTATATAATCAATAACAAAAAATGTGGCTATTGATTGTTAACTGTTTAAACTGCCAATATGGTGTGTATCCATATTATAAAAACTACTTACTCATATAATGATTCAAGGAATTAGCGTTCATTTTTCCGTTGATTAATAATTAATTTAGATTTAATATAATCATCTTTGGTAATTAAACTATATTCATACAATGAATGTAGCTCTTGTTCCATCATTTCATAAATATCTTCCTTATCCTTGAAGTAAATGATAAAACCAAATTTTTTTAAAAGTTGTTGCACATCATAAAATGTATTAATCTCATGAATCACCGTCATCGCTCAATTCTTTATTTAAATTAATATAATCATGATTAGTTGGATCTATTTTTAAAGCGGCTTTAATATGTTTTTTTGCTTTATCTTTGTTATCGATAGATCTATTTGCAACCGCTAGTTGGTAATTTAATAATGCAGAATCTGGAAAATTTCTTAAACCTCTTTCCCATGTTGCCATGCCCTCTGATTTTGAATCCGTTGTCGCATTAATTAATCCTTTTAGGTAGTATGTTTCATCATCGGCATAACTTTTATTTACCGTGTGTTGCACCATATCTTCAGCACTTTTATAATTACCTTGCTTCATTTCCTTTTCAATGATTGTATTATAAATATTATCCTCTTTAATCGTAAAGATTCGAATTTGAGCTGCAATAAATAAAACAATCATTAAAATTAGAAAAATCCAGAATTTATTTTGATTAATTTTAAAATAATATCCTATAAGCGTTATTAGTAAACCACCAATAAAACCACCCACATGTGCTATTATATTTACATTTTGCATTAGTAATGAAGCACCAATTAAGATGACTAGGACAATTAATAATTGGCCAATTAACTTTTGATTAAATTGTTTACCAATATGCATAAAAGCAAAAATGGCTCCAATTAAACCAAAAATAGCACCGCTTGCACCAACGCAAACCGTATCTGTATTAAAAGATAACGAAGCAAAATTACCAAATAAGCCCGAAACAAAATAAATAATTAAAAATCGCCAATGCCCAACAATAGCTTCCACTATTTTTCCAAAAATAAATAAACTTAACATATTCATTAATATATGTTCAAAATTGTAATGTAAAAATATAGATGATATGAGTCTGTACCATTCTCCATGAACGACGTTAAAATGTACAAGACCTCCAATATCTAAAAGTTTCAAATCAGAAAAATGATTTAAAAATAGCACCATCGAAAGCCAGATAATAATATTAATTACAATTAATGAATATGTAACTGGTGCAAATTTAAGCATATGTTTTTCAATAGGATTATTATTTAATGCTCTTTGCTTATAAAAACCTTTTGTATGCTTCGTATTGCGGTTAAACATAAA
>ERZ1023458.220-NODE-220-length-11588-cov-3.840111_pt1 | contig 11588 bp, 14 predicted proteins | sample MGYA00380527_ERZ1023458 | MGnify/ENA primary metagenome ERZ1023458 (study PRJEB33173, sample SAMEA4830409) | metagenome | study: EMG produced TPA metagenomics assembly of the PRJEB25223 data set...
AGAACGACCAGTGAATACAGAAATTTTATGTTTTGGTATATCTAAAGAAATATCTTTTAAATTATTTTGTTTCGCACCATGTATACGAATGATTGACATATTTGTCACCCCTTCATTTATTTTATACCCAAAATTCTCTTGTATATTACGTCATGCACATATAATATATGATGAAAATGTAAAGGGTTTATTACAAATTAACAAATTTGAGGACATGCCTTGCTTGTATCTGTCATAAACATGTACAATGAACCAAAGAATAATGTAGGTGGATGAGCGATGAAGAAACTAATAATTAAAGTTATTGGTGTATTATTATTGATTTGTTTTATAATTTATCTATTTTACTCACCGCGTTTGAAATTTGATGTTTTAGAAAATCCTAATAAAGAAACTTCAAAAACAACACAAAACAAAGATTTTCAAAACAAAAAAACAAATGTTGAAAATCCTAAACTTAAAAAAGGTGTGGGTACTTGGATTGGACAAGATTTACATAATTTAACTGATAATTATGGACAAGCAGATAGGGTCTATTCATATAAAGGTGGTTTTAAAAACTACGTATATAAACAAAAAGGTCAGTATTATCTTGTCACAACGAAAAAAAATAAAATTAAATCAGTTTATGCCACTGGTAAAAATGCTAACGTTAATCCAGTAGAAATTGGTGATAATGCAGCGCATGTTTTTGAAAAGTACAGTATCAATCCAGAGCCAACGATTAAAGCTAATGGAAAAGCTTATGAAATAGAACTTTCAGATTCAGATATGAAAACACAGACACTTATAAAATTCAATAATGTATACGCACAAGTATATATTGATCAACAAGCTAATGAAATCGTAGGTGTAAGATATTTAGATAGTGAAGCATTAATAGCATTCAAACCCTATCAAATGATTACTGCGCAAGAAGATAAAAAAGTGAAAAATAATTATAAAAAAATACCATATGAACAAAATGCAAATCAATTGATGACACTTTATGAAATAACTAATGAGATGCGCAAGTTAAAAGATGCTAAGCCTTTAAAAATCAATAATGACGTAGCTCATATTGCATCATATAATTTGTACGAAGCAATTGATACTGATAGTGTGGAATTTACAGAAGATGCCTTGAAACAAAAGCTTAATGAACAAAATATTTCTTTTGTTTCTACTAGTCAAAATGTAGGATATGATTTTAACGAAGTACCAACTTTAATCCATAGTTGGTTAAACTCTGATATTCATAGATCAAGGATGTTAAATTCTAAATACAATGAAGTCGGCGGCGAAGTGTCAAACGGTTATTATACAATTATTTTCATTGAAGATAAGTAGGAGAGGATATAATGATAACAGAAGAAACTTTGAACATTCTTGATGATATTGAAGGTTTAAGTGATAAAATACTTGATTCACGATTATATCATTCATTTAAAATAGCAGAACAAAATTTACAAGAAAATGATGAAGCGCATTTACTCTATCAAGCTTTTTTAAAATCAAAAGAGCAATATGATGAAATAATGAGATTTGGAAAATATCATCCAGATTATCAAAAAGTGATGTTAGAAACACGTAAACGAAAACGTGCTTATGAAATGCTACCAGTAGTTATGGATTACAAACAAAAAGAAGTCGCATTACAAGATTTAATAGACGAGGTTATAGTGAAAATAGCTTATGCTGTATCTGAAAATGTAAAGATAGAAACAGGTAATCCATTTTTCCAAAAAGATGCAAGTGGTTGTGCAACAGGTGGTTCTTGTAGCTGTTCCTTATAGCAAATCAGGGTTATAATGTTAATTAATATAAAAGCTGGGCACTTGTAGTGACCCAGCTTTTATATAACTATTTATTTTGATAGGTGTTTTTAAATCGTTCTGCTAAATCAGGTCTATCAGTGACTATAGTATGCACCTCGTTTTTGGCTAAATCATTCATTAAATCTAGATTATTAATACCATAAAAACCAGGGACAATGTTACGTTCATTTAACCACTGTATAAATTTAGGTGAAGTCAATTTAATACCTTTAAACGTCACTGGCATTTGAAATGTATGTGCTTGTGGTTTAAATGTGTTACCTAAACCTGATTTGAATTTTAAGAAGCCTTCTGCCACTTCGCTCTGACTTGCTCCAATAGCTATTGTGTAGCTACTTACTTTTTTGAACCTTTCAATTTGATCGCTTTGAAAACTAGTAACTAAAACACGATTTTGCGCGTGGTTTTTAACAATGATATCATAAATGATTTTAGGTGCTAATTTACCTTGATCACTTTGTGAATCATCTTTAAGGTCAACATTTATAAGTGTGTTAGGATATAATTTTAATAATTCATCAAAAGTTAGTATTTTAGCGTCAGTGTGATTACGATAAGGTGTTAACCCGTTTAAATCCGTAAAATGATAACCTGCGTCTAATTGCTTTAATTCTGTTAAAGTATGTGTTGCTACTTTTCCTGAGCCGTTTGTCGTACGATCAACATCTGCATCATGAAAAACCACTAATTGTTGATCTTTAGTCAATCTCACATCAATTTCGAATCCGTCAATATGATGTGATAAAGCATTGTCAAATGCGAGTTTTGTCAGTTCAGGTTTCACTGCCATACCACCACGGTGTGCGAAGATATACGGTGCAGGCTTAGAGAAAAAAGGCGGGATTTGTTGGTTCATAGGTTTAGCTTTATATTTTGAAAAGAAAATAACACTACCTACTAAACCAACCGTACCTAGAAATGCACCTTTTATTAATTTGTTAATTGTTGTCATGCGCAAATCCTCCTTGATTTGAGTATATACAGTAATATAGCAAATGTTAGCTATTGTTCAAAATAATTGTTATTTATTAATCGAATTAGACATGATATTATAAAGTGGCTAATAAATGGAGTGATAATTGTATGAATATTGTATCTAGAACAAGTTTAGTTATATATTTAAAACATATGAAACACGAACGCCAAATTAGAAAATTTGGACATATTGTCAGTACGAATAAGCTACAACGCTATGTTATTATGTATATAAATGAAGAAGAAGCGGACACAATTGTAGATAAACTTATGAACTTAAAATATGTAAAACATATTGCAGGTTCTCCTTATAAATATCTTAAAAAGGAATATCCCAAAGAACAACATGAATTTTCTTGATTATATAATACTTAAATAAATTTTTAATTAACAAGCAAAGTCACATTAGATTTAAATATAGCTACGTGACTTTGTTTTATTTACTATTATTGTAATGGTGGTATCCATCTTTGAAGTCGCAATACACTGATTAGATAATTGAAATAAATACTATTGGAATGAAAATGCTCAGGTGGTTGCACATCAATTTCTTTTACATCAATGTTGAAACGTGTTGCATGTTCATTAATTAAATCGAATTTTTTGTTTGAATGAGGATATGGATATTTAACCGCATTTACCATAATATACATCGCTTGGAAATGTTTACCATGTGTTGGTTTCATAATAATCGCCACTGAAGATAATTGTTTATCAAAAGTAGGGGTGTGGAAATAAACGATATGCTCAATTCTTGCATGATTGTATTCAATAAGTGTTGTAAATTCAAATAAGTCTGTAAGGCCTTCGCCCAATTGTATAAATGCTTGTTTCATTTTGCCCCTCCTTTCATGCAGTATGTATTATATAAAAATAACTTAAAGAATGGAAGTGTTTCTCAATGAGAGTGATTTCTGGAATCCATAAAAGTAAACCATTAGAAAGTATGGAAGGCCGTAACACTCGGCCTACGATGGACAAAGTTAAGGAAGGTATTTTTAACAGCCTACATGAAGTATCAGGTATCGGGTTAGATTTATTTGCTGGAAGTGGTGCATTGGGCATTGAAGCATTGTCTCGGGGAATGGAAAAAGTAATTTTTGTAGATCAAAATTTTAAAGCAATAAAAATCATCAAAGCGAATCTTCAACATTTAAACATCTCTAACCAAGCGGAAGTATATAAAAATAATGCAGATAGAGCCCTTAAAGCACTTTCAAAAAGAGCGATGCAATTTGATGTTATATTTTTAGACCCACCTTATGATAAAGGATTAATTGATGAAGCACTGGACGGAATTATAAAGTTTAATTTATTAAAAGAAAATGGTATTATCGTTTGTGAGTTCAATCATAAAGAAGAGATTGATACAAAATCATTTCATGTGATTAAAAGATATCATTATGGATTAACAGACACTTTGTTATTAGAAAAAGGAGATTAAAATGTCTACAACTAAAGCAGTGATTCCAGGAAGTTTTGATCCAATTACATATGGTCATATTGACATCATTGATAGGAGTGCCGATCGTTTCGATGAATTGCATATTTGTGTTTTGAAAAATAACAACAAGTCGGGGACCTTTTCAGTTGATGAGCGCATTGAATTAATAGAAGCATCTGTAAAACATCTTGATAATGTTACAGTACATCATTTTAATGGATTACTTGTAGATTTTTGTGATGAAATTGGTGCGCAAACAATTATTAGAGGATTAAGAGCTGTAAGTGATTTTGAATACGAATTGAGATTGACTTCAATGAACAAAAAGTTAAATAGTAATGTAGAAACTATGTACATGATGACAAGTACAAACTATTCTTTTATTAGTTCGAGTGTAGTGAAAGAAGTGGCTGCATATAAGGCTAATGTATCAGATTTTGTACCAGAACATGTTGAAAAAGCGTTGAATGAAAAATTCAAGAAATGATAAAGAACCACTTCCCAACTTGTTGGGTTAGTGGTTCTTATGCATGAGCTAAAGCTCAGGTAATCCTTAATATCACTTCCCAACTTGTTGGGTTAGTGGTTCTTATGCATGAGCTAAAGCTCAGGTAATCCTTAATACAACTTCCCAACTTAAATGGGTTAGTGGTTTTTATGCATGAGCTAAAGCTCAGGTAATCCTTAATACAACTTCCCAACTTAAATGGGTTAGTGGTTTTTATGCATGAGCTAAAGCTCAGGTAATCCTAAATATCACTTCCTAACTTGTTGGGTTAGTGGTTCTTATGCATGAGCTAAAGCTCAGGTAATCTTTAATACAACTTCCTAACTTAATTGGGTTAGTGGTTTTTTATGCTTTCAGCAGAATGAAAGATAATAAACGTTGCACACTTCACGGTGAACAATTGAATATAAAAGGGTGATAATCATTAACTTTAACTCGAGTTTATTATTTAATAAATTAAAAGAAACGAAATTAGCATTTTCATTGAAAGATTTAAATATAGAAACCTGGAATCAAGATTATGAAGCTATCAATTTTATTTTTAATAACATCACTTTTAAAAGTAGATTAGCTAAAAAAACACCGAAGAAACACGGCTATTTTGTTGCAATATGGCACAAAAATAATAAAGGGAACAATGTACCTTTTACTTATGATGAAATAGCAGATAAATTAGTTGTTAATATTATAGATGGTGTACAAAAAGGACAATTCATTTTTCAAAAAGAAATACTCATGCACAAGGGTATAATTAGTTCTGAAAATAAAAAAGGGAAAATGGCTTTTCGTGTTTATCCAAGTTGGGAAAATGATTTAAACAAAACTGCACAGCTTAGTCAAAAATGGCAACTCGAATATTTTGTTGATTTGTCAAATGATGTTGATGAACAAAAGATAATTGAATTATATACATAGTGTTGACTCAAGATATCTAATATAGACAACCACCATTTTTTATTTCGTCTAATTGCGAACAATAAATGATACATAGGTATTTTTTGTAATGAAAAGTAAAGTGAGAGTGATTCAAACAATATATTGTTTGAAATATAAATTGAAATACTTTCATAAAAAACGAGCCGAATACTAAAGTGTCTTACTATAAAAAAGCCTGAGAATGAAATTTTTATAAATTCATTCTCAGGCTGATTATACTAGAAACGAAATTTTAAATGTTTTCGAGTAGTAATTATTCATTTTCAATGCGTAATACATGTGTATTAAAATCTGTTTCTGTACGATTAGAAAGCAAATTATAAATGTGTGTTGAATGGATTTCTTGCTCAAATAAATGCGCATTTTGTTGATTTAGTTGCGTAATGAAATGACGTTCTGGAAATTTTTGCTTTAAGTATTTTAAATATTGTTGACCTTTTGAAGACATACCAAGGATATGCACTGCTTTTATGTCGTTATGTTTATGGTGGTGTTGAAAGTTTAGTAAAATATTCATTAATATACGTTGTATATGCGTATATGTATATCTTTTTGTTTTAATCAACGACATTAAATGCTCAAATGATGAGGCATATCTGATTTTATCTAATATGCGATTTTCTAATCCTTCGCTCATCGTATAGATATTTTTCAATGAATTTGTTGTATGACTTAAAATAGCATATTTAATATACGGAAATGTATCTTCTACAGTCGCGTGTGGTTCTTGATAAAGCTGTTGTATTGAGTTAGGAACAACCGATTTCCAAAGGTCGTTTTGAGTTTGTAATGCATTGCGAATGGCAGTGCCACTAGCGAAATTTAAGTTTGAAATGTTGAAATCATGGTGATGACTACTTTCTCTTGATATTGTCCAAGGTTTGATATGTGGCGCTAGTTTTTGAATTGCCTGCATATAAGAAACACCTAGTGTATTATTTGGAGAAGATAATAACGTATGATTGTTTAAAAGTTCACTTAATATTCTGGGATAACTTTTGCCTTCTTTTAGTTTCATTGAAAATTCAGATGTTTGTTCTATTTTAGAGATGTCTTTTTGCAATTCGTGAAATGAATCGATGTCACCTGATTCACTACCAAATGATAGATGATCTGCGTCAACATAACTTGCTATTTGGACAGCTGTTTCTGCAAAATATTGGCCTGCTGATAAAGCAGCTACTGCTGGTAATTCAATGACTAAATCGACAGCACTCAATGCCATTCGGGTGCGTATAAATTTATTATATATAGCTGGTTGCCCTCTCATAACAAAATTACCACTCATAATGGCTATTGATATTTCAGAATCGGTTATTGACTTTGATGTCTGGGCATGGTATAAGTGACCATTGTGGAAAGGATTATATTCAGTGACTAGTGCAACGCTTTTCATTTGCAATTCTCCCTTTCAGAATTCATTATAGATATTGTATCAGATTAATTTGTGTTAAGAAAAAATCTTGACAACTTTTATCTATAAAGTTAAAATAAATTTTGTGCTTGTTAGAGGTGAAGCCATATGAAATGGTCAATAACACAATTAAGAAAATTCCAAGATAAACCATTTGAGTTCCATCAATCGGTGAATTTTGATCATTTAGTAAAATCATTAGATTTAATAGATCTATCTGATATTGATGTTGAGGGTGAACTAACTGTCAAATCAAATGAAGTCATTGCAGATATGCATATAACTGGAACCTATACGATGGCATGTGCCCGTACGTTAGTACCAGTCGAAGTTCCTATTGAAATAAAATCACAAGAAATTTTTGATTTAGAAGGTAACGAGTATATAAGTGATGACGAGAAAGATGAGCATTATCATGATGCCACAGACGGCATGATTAATCTAAAAGATATTGCTGAAGAACTTGTTATTATAGAAAAGCCAATGCGTGCTTTTGCAAATAATAACGATCAGATGTTACGTGAAGGTAATGGTTGGGAAGTTATTGACGAGGAACAAGCGGTTGAGCTTGCTGAAGAAGAGGAAACTGAGCAAATCGATCCTAGGCTTCAAAAACTACAACAATTATATGACGAAGAGCAATAGCGGATTTAAATAATTTATAGTATAATAGATTATTGAGTCTGAAAATAATTTAGTAATGTATGAATATAAGGAGGATATATCATGGCAGTACCAAAAAGAAGAACGTCAAAAACAAGAAAAAATAAACGTCGTACTCATTTTAAAATTTCAGTACCTGGTATGACAGAATGCCCAAATTGTGGTGAATACAAATTATCTCACCGTGTTTGTAAGAACTGTGGTTCATACAAAGGTGAAGAAGTTGTATCTAAATAATTTCATTTATTTAAAGGCTAATGTATAGCCGAGATTAATCGTTCATTAATTATTCATATAATAATTTTTGAGCGATTTTTTATTTTATAATACTAATGTTATATACAATTGATGGGTTGTGTAAATGATGATTGAAATAAATGCACAAGTAATTTTAGAAAAAATTGAAAAAAGTGATAGCGAATGGTTATATAATCAGTTTAGTGATTATTCCCAAGAAATTTCTTCTTATCACGAATTAGAAAGATTATTGAAATCTTATAATACAATTAGGCATAAAAATATATTATATAAACACATACAACTCAATTATAAAGAAGAATACATATGGTTGGATGTAAAGCAAACATCTGGTATTAGTGTGACTTTAAATAAATATCATGAAATTATTGGTTTCGTTCTTATGCCTATCAACTTGGCAAACAGACATAAAGAAACGAAATTAAGGTATACGATACCAGTTCTAAACAGTTGGTTTGTTTACGCTGGCGGAGAAAATGAACTTTTAAACCATCATTACTCATACAAAAATCAAAGTCATGCATTAGATTTAATTTTTGTGAAGAATCATCTTACTTATCAGGGCAATCCTAATAGCTGTGAAAGTTATTATAGTTATGGCCAAAGTGTGATTGCACCAGCAAATGGCGTTGTAATAGACATTGTAGACGGAATACCAGATGCACCACCGGGTGAAAATAATATGAAACACCCTGAAGGTAATTACATCATTATTAAACATACAAGCAAAGAGTATAGTATGATAGCACATCTTAAACCAGACACATTTGAAGTGAATGTTGGAGATTATATAAGACGTGGGCAATTAATTGCACGAGTAGGAAATTCGGGTAACACAATGGAACCGCACATACATTTTCAAATTATGAATCAAAGCAACCCACAATTCGCCAAAACTTATAAGATTAGGTTACTAGATAACGTTTTGCCTGAAAAAGGTGATATGGTAAGTTATAGTGGAGACAGTATTATTATAGAAAATCAATTTGACTTAGCTAGAAGATGTAAGCAATTAAGTTCTAATATTAGGCATATATTTAAAAATTGAAATAAAGAGGCTATATTATGGAAATGATAACTTCTGCACAAAATAATAAAATTAAAAGTGCAAATAAATTAAAAAAGAAACGCGAAAGAGATAAAACAGGTCATGTACTTATCGAAGGTGTACACTTAATTGATGAAGCATATAAGAGTAATATAAAAATATTGCAATTATTCGCTATTGATATCGATAGACTAGATGAGCAATTAGTGAATGATGCAGAAGAAGTATATGAAATAAATATAAAAGTTGCGGAGTCATTGTCTGGTACGGTAACACCACAGGGATTTTTTGCGATTATAGAAAAAGTACATTATGAGGAACGTGCATACCAGCAAGTACTTCTATTAGATCGTATCCAAGATCCAGGCAATATAGGAACATTAATACGTACTGCAGATGCGGCAGGTATTGATTTAATCGTGTTAGAAAAAGGAACCGCAGATCCTTATCAAGATAAAGTACTACGTGCAAGTCAAGGTAGTGTTTTTCATATTCCTATTATCACTAGAGACTTAAGTGAATTTATAGGTGGTTTTAATGGAAATGTTTATGGCACAGCGTTAGAGAACGCTATCCCTTATAATCAAATGGAACATCAAGAAAAATTTGCGCTGCTCCTTGGAAATGAGGGAGAAGGTGTCAACCCTAATTTATTAACACAAACGACTCAGAATTTAAACATTCCCATATATGGGCAAGCCGAAAGTTTAAATGTTGCCATAGCTGGTAGCATATTATTGTATCATCTCAAAGGTTGACCCTTTGAATGAACTTCGTATATAATATAAATATCAATGAAAAATATTAACCTATAAAAAGACGTAAACTAATTGAGACAGTTGTTCAAGGGAGATTATTCATAGACTGAAAGATAATCCGCTGTAATTGGTTTTTTTCATCTTTTTGGTTACTTAAAGAAATTTAAGTCGGAAATCATTTCCGTTATCAAAGATTACAAGTGTATGCGTGTGCATAAATTTGGGTGGTACCACGGAAAGCTTTCGTCCCAGTTTTAAGGGATGAAAGCTTTTTTGTATGCATTTATTGTTTATTTGAAAATATAGATCTTAAATAGGAGGCAAAGTATGGCACAAACAGAGGCAATGTCTGAGATTAAACAACAAGCGTTAGTTGATATAAATGAAGCTCAAAATGAAAAAGAGTTACAAGATGTCAAAGTCAAATATCTAGGTAAAAAAGGTTCTGTGACTGGTTTGATGAAACATATGAAAGCATTATCAAACGAAGAAAAACCAAAAAAAAAAAAAAAAGTAAATGAAGTGAGACAAACGATCGAAGGTGAGATTGAATCCCGTCGAGAGGTTTTAGCAAATGCAAAATTAGAACAACAGTTAAAAGAAGAAAAAATTGATGTAACGTTGCCTAGCCGTAAAATTTCAATAGGTGCTAAGCATCCTTTAACAAGAACGATTGAAGAAATTGAAGATTTATTTTTAGGATTGGGCTATGAAATTGTTGATGGATATGAAGTTGAAAAAGATTATTACAATTTTGAAGCATTAAATTTACCAAAATCTCACCCAGCGAGAGATATGCAAGATAGTTTTTATATCACAGAAGATATTTTAATGCGCACACATACCTCACCAGTTCAAGCGAGAACAATGGAACAACGTAATGGTCAAGGACCAGTGAAAATATTATGTCCCGGTAAAGTTTATAGACGTGATTCTGACGATGCAACACACAGTCATCAATTTACGCAAATTGAAGGTTTAGTTGTAGACGAAAATATTCAAATGAGTGATTTGAAAGGGACATTAGAGTTGTTAGCCAAACAATTATTTGGTGAAGACAGAGAAATTCGTCTTCGTCCAAGTTACTTCCCATTTACTGAACCATCTGTAGAAGTTGATGTTTCTTGTTTTAAATGTGGTGGAGAGGGATGCAATGTCTGTAAACAAACGGGTTGGATAGAAATTTTAGGGGCAGGTATGGTTCACCCGAATGTACTAGAAATGGCTGGATTTGATGCAACGAAATATACAGGATTTGCTTTTGGTATGGGACCAGATAGAATTGCGATGCTCAAGTACGGTATTGAAGATATACGTCATTTCTATACGAATGATGTGCGTTTCTTAGACCAATTTAAAGCTGTAGAAGATAGAGGTGAGTTATAATGTTTATTTCAAAAGAATGGTTAGAGACATTTGTAGAAATTAATCAACCTGTCAATGTTCTAGCAGAAAAAATTACACGCACAGGTATTGAAGTAGATGATATTATTGATTACACAAAAGACATTAAAAATTTAGTGGTTGGATATATTCAATCTAAAGCACCGCATCCAGATGCAGATAAACTAAGTTTATGTCAAGTTGATATAGGTGAAGAAGCACCAGTGCAAATTGTTTGTGGTGCACCTAATGTAGATGCAGGGCAGAGTGTCATTGTGGCAACTGTAGGTGGACGTTTACCTGGGGGAATAAAAATCAAAAGAGCAAAATTACGAGGTGAACGTTCAGAAGGAATGATTTGTTCATTACAAGAAATTGGTATTT
>ERZ1023458.221-NODE-221-length-11583-cov-4.406055_pt1 | contig 11583 bp, 11 predicted proteins | sample MGYA00380527_ERZ1023458 | MGnify/ENA primary metagenome ERZ1023458 (study PRJEB33173, sample SAMEA4830409) | metagenome | study: EMG produced TPA metagenomics assembly of the PRJEB25223 data set...
TTTTTCTGGTTCGTTTGGTTAAATACGTTTTTTAATTCTGGATGCTCTTCAAATAACCTTTTATAAAAAATAGAAGTAATATTTTGTCCCTCGTCTTTTAGAAGTGGCACTGTTTCTTTAATTATTTTGATTTCTTCATTCGTTAACATAAAATCTCTTCTTAATAGTAATTTAAGATAGTTTAAGACAAAATAATTATTTTAAATCACCTTATTCAAATAAATGACTAATATTTTTATTATTGTTTTAAGATATTAATGAAAACCTACCTTTAGCATACTATTTAAATTATTTTTGTAAAATCAAGTGTTTGGAAAAGAATGTTATGACTATAAAATTAGAGTGTATTTGCGGTTCTAGTATTCGTATATTAACAGATAGCATTGGGCCTAATGGTATTTCTAAAGAAGAAACTAATTTAGATTGTTGGATATATGATATTGCCCTTCAAAAAAATTATGATAAAAAAAGGTCTAAAAAGATACTTTAAAAATTAAAAAATAGCACAAAATAACAGTACTATGACCTAGTTATTTTGTGCTAAAAATGGACAACTTATACAAACAGTTGTTTTAAAAGAATGACTTAAAAAGTCATTTTTCTTTGGCTTTAGTTTTTAAGTTATATCATAAATAAATTGTTCTGTTAGCTCCCATTTTTTATCTGCCACATGTTCAACAAATCTTGTATCATGTGAGGTAAATAAGATAATTCCTGGGTATTTATTCATAAACACTTCTAATGCTTCTAAAGTTTTAATGTCTAAAAAATTAGTTGGTTCATCTAAAATTAACATATTCGCTTTCGTTGAAAATAATACTGCTAACGATAATTTCGTTCTTTCCCCACCACTCAAAACATTACAAGAACGCTCAAGTGCTTCATTTAAACCCAAGTTATTTAAAATTGCTCTACTGAATGATTCTGATGAATCCGTTTCATCCATTAAATATTGCAATAATGAAACGTCACGCATGTCTTCATAAGCAAGTTGACGATAGTATGCCATTTGCACTTTAGGAGAACAATCGATTCCCTCTATTTGGTGGTAAATAGCTTCAAGTAAAGTTGTCTTACCTACACCATTTGCACCTACGAGTGCTATATTTTTTCCATATGGTATTTGGAAACGTACTTGTGTTAGCAGTTTTTGACTTCCTTTAACCAATGTTAGATTTTGTGCAATGATTGGATAATTATTATGGATATCATAAATTTTATTTTGTGGAAAATTGAATTCATGATAACTTTGTGGTTTTTCAACTTCTTCCAAATGTTCCATTCTTTTTTCAATATGCTTAGCTTGTTTTTGAGCAGCCTTCTCAACCGTGCCTTTTTGTTTTGATGCACTTAAACGATCTGGTGCTATACTTTTATTTTTTTGTTTTGATGATGCTTGTGCCATTTGTTGCGCCTGATTTCGTTTAGCTTTACTGGCATGGGACAATCTTTGTTTTTCACTTATATACTGTTCATATTGACGTTGTTGTTCTAACTGTTCTTGTTCATATTGATTTTGATACTGTGTGTAATTACCTTTAAACACTCTTATTGTGCCATCTTCTTGTATATCCCAAATTGTGTCAGCAATTTGGTCTATAAGTGCTCTATCATGACTTACTATAATTAAAGTACCATAATAATATTTTAAAATATTATTCAGATAATCTTTACCAATTTTATCCAAGTGATTTGTAGGTTCATCTAAAAGTAATATCGGACTATAATTTGATATGACATTAGCCAATTTATATTTTGCTTTTTCACCACCACTCATACTGTCGGTTGTATGCATAGGGATATGAAGTTCACTCATTAAACTACCGTCTAATGTGTTAAAATCATTTTCCACATCCATGTTAAGCTGTTCAAAATATTGAATTTCGCCATCCGTTTCAACCGTTCCAGATTCTGGTTTTGTTTTTTGAGCAATCATATTCAGTAATGTGGTTTTGCCAGTACCATTACCTCCAATAAGTGCTATTTTTTCAAATTGATAAGCATAAAGATCTTCAATATTAAGGGATCGAAAATCTGTCAGCTTATGTTTAATTTGGTTAAATTTAATTGTATATTTTTCCATTTTTATACACTCCTTGTATATTTAAAGGACGTGTACGCAAAAAATGAGACAGGCTACTCCCGTCTCATTCACATCACACTTTCAAATATCTAAAGTTTATTACGAAGTTTTAGTATTTAAAAGTGCTTATTATTCCTATCAAAGGATAAAAAATGACATACGTCACCCTATGAGTGTGTATTGCGGACAAGCCTTTTTGAATTAATTTAATTTTGTATTCAAAAAGGGTTATCTGAGTCTCATAGAAGCAGTCATTTTAATCCTCCTCGCTTAATAAAGTACTATCAAGATAACATTTCATTGCTCTTTTTACAATATCTAACTAAGAATAAGGCTCATGAACAATCATCAACACGATTAAACATACTGTCCAGTCGATTACAGAAACTGGCATGCTATTAAGGTGATAAATATTACATATTATAAGGAGATTGTTGTGATGCCGTTTTCTCTTTTCTTATTCATTATGATTTTTTTCTTTTCTAGGCGGCCACACAAAATATGAAATACTAATAATTAAGTCTATAATAATGACAATTGTCCAAATATGAATAACACCATCCATGGCTTCTGTACGACTTTTATCATTAATTAAATAAACAAGTAAATGTAAAATTCCTGTACCTATAATATAAGAAAGTAAATGTTTCAACCAACTTTTAAAATATTTTTTAGAATAAGCTAAACCATCAAGTTTATAAGGTTTGGGACCTTGTTTCATTACATAATATCTAAATCTATCATCTGCCCAATTTATCATACTCTTCCCAAATACAAGAGATATTGAAATATAAACTGCAGCTATAGCATGCGGCATTTCAGCTGTTGCACCATTCATGAGATCTACTACTGTTGTTATAAGCAATATTAAATCTATAACAGGCGTAAGTGCTAGGAAGAAAAAACCTAGTTTTTGTTGTTTTAAGATATATCTTGTTACCAAACCAAGTAATATTACAACCCAAAAGGCTATTTCACAAAAAATTATAAGCCATACGATAAAATTCATGGGCTGTCCTCCTTCATTGCGTTAATCTAACTATTTCTTCATCTACAATTGTTTGAATATCATCGTTTGAAATTCCGTTTGGGTTAAGTAATTTATGCAACGCCAAACCGTCAATTAATGCGTGTAATTTCATAGAATTAAGATGAATATTCAAATTATCCTTCAACAAATGCTCGTTTTTTAATAATGTCAAAACACTATTACATAATTGATCTATCCCATCATCAAGTGTACTTTGGCCATATTCATGTATGTCATATCGAAATGCCATCCATACTTCCATATCAGCTAATCTCTCTTGATCTAATGGTAATACCGATAATAAACTTGCTTTTGCTTTGTCTATTGTATTAAGGTTTTCGGACTTAAATATTATTTCAATTCTCCTCCTTACTTTTAATTCCACTGTAGACATTACAGCGTTTAATAACTCTGAATGATTTGGAAAATAATATCTAATCTGTCCAGGTGTCATTTCAGCTAATTTCGCAATTTGTCTTACAGTAGATCCCTTAACCCCATTTTCTACAATTGAGTCGAAAGCGTAATGAATGATTTGTTCTTTCTTCTTTTCATGATTTATTATTTTTGGCATGTTCTCAGTCTAACATATTTTAATACAAGTGTGTTAAATAAAATCTACACCATCAAAACAGACAAATGTCACTTTATTTGCTTAATGAGAAGTCCCATCACTATAAAGAAATAGGGCTTATTGTATAATTTCATCTACAACTTGTGATACCTAAAGTTCTTTATCATACATATCAAAATAATTGGTATCTTTCACAATAATTAAATCTTTTGAATCTAATGCTCATTTATTGGCGTTTTCGTTTTATTATTCAGATTTATAAATAATAAACAACATTATTGTTTTGATTTTAATGAAACCTTTTAGCTCCCCCTAATAGACACCTTAATCCTATGTTTTATTCAATGTTATGTAATTCATTAAGAAATAGAAAAAGCCTTAACCATATCAGTGTTAAGGCTTTTTACAATAAAAAACATACATTAATAGTACCTCATACCAATGTTTATGCCACTTTCTAAAAAATATCTAAATCTAGTTTATTGGATTCATTCCATCTTTCCATGTTTTATATATTAATTTCCCACCTTGCATTTTAAACTTTTCATTGCTTACACCACGTTCAAAAGTTGCTGCAGGTTCTATATTAATATTAGGTGTTACGTTTAATAAGTTAGCATACCAGTCAGCCCAAACATTGCCTTTTACAGGATCATCATCTGCTACATTATAAATACCCGAATCAAAGTTTAAGGCCTGTATCGCGGTTTCAATCGCATCATCTATATGAATAAATGATTGAACCCCATCTGTGATTGAAATTTCATTATTCATAAATTGCTTATAAATCATGCCATCTTTGCCATACCAAGTACCTGGACCATATAATAATCCATAACGTAAAATGACGTAATTTTTTATTCGAGCGGTTTCTTTTTCTAATCCATCAACACCGTCTACTGTAATTTTACGATCACCTTTAGACTCGTAATCTAAAGGTGTATCCTCAGTTGCTAACCCATGACCACTTTCGTATGCGAAGGCAATGCTTTGTGATTGGATATGTTCAACACCATGCAGAATTGCTGCATCAACAAGATTTTTTGTACCTTCTATTCTAACTTTTGTGTTGGCTGACATATCAACTTGTTTTAAATCAGTAATTTCATTCATAATAATGTCTGGTTTGAAATCACCAATACTATTTTCTATCGTTTCATATTCTAAAACATTACCAATATATGCTTTAATACCTGCATTAACTAGTTTTTCTTCACCCTTTTTAGACGTTGTTAATCCAGCTACTTCATAACCTTCTTCTAATAATCGTTTGGTCAATTTCGTACCAATTAGCCCTGTAGCACCAGTTACAAATACTTTTGTCATCATAATCCACCTTTGTTAATCACAATTTATAGTTATTTTTATGTTTCTTGACTGCATTTTATATACCTTTCAAGGTGACGATACACGTGACCTTGAAAAGATTATGAAACATCTAAAAGTCATGTTCATTATAAATATCAAATTGATGATATGTGCATTGTTCTATATTTCAAAAATTTGGTATATAACAATCATCACTTTCACTCAATGATTCATTTATTAAATATACCCACAGAGCGTTTAACAATAAACAATGGACTACGTTGAATATCGCTTATTTTGCAACTAACCAGACAATCCATTAAATGATCATCAAAAATTTAATGCCCTTAATTTTTCCATTCATTTCCGATGCGTAACTTTGAACTTTTAGTGGTATATAAATAGCAATATGAATCATTACATAGATTAAGGAGTGTTTGAGATGCGTATTTTAGTCTTAGGAGCAGGTGGAATTGGAGGCTACTTTGGTGGTCGTTTAGCAGAGAACCATAAAAATGTTACTTTTTTAGTAAGGCCGAAAAGAAAATCTTATTTGGAAAGGAATGGCTTAGTCATCCATAGCCACAATGGTGATTATAGTTTCACCCCACAATTGATTACTAGAGAAGATAATGCTGAACCGTTTGATGTGATTTTACTATCTTCAAAATCATATCATCTTGACCAAGCAATCGATGACTTGAAACCATTCGTTGGGGATCATACAGTGATTATTCCGCTGTTAAACGGTGTTGCACATATTCCAAAATTACAAACTATTTTTGGTGAAAATAAAATTATGGGTGGTTATTGCATCATTGAAACTTCATTAAATGCCACTGGTGAAGTCGTACAAACAAGTGATTTTGATAAACTTTTCTTTGGAGAATTAGATGGCACAAATAGTGAAAGAGCTAAATTGATAGAGGATACTTTCGCTAATACAAAATCTGAATTTATTTTAGCTTCAGATATCGAGCGTGGTATGTGGCAAAAATATCTAATGATTACAGTATTATCAAGTGTAACTACAATGATGCATGCGCCAATCGGACCAATACGTGATAGTGAAGGTGGCACTGATTTTATCAAATCATTATATGAAGAAGTTTCGTCCATTATGAGAAGCCACCAAGTCCCGATTGATAAAACAATCGTCGATAAATATATGAAAGGACTTTCTAAGCTATCTTACCATTTCAAAACATCCATGCAGCGTGATATGGAAAAAGGCTTAAATATTGAAGCCGATCACTTACAAGGCTATTTGCTGAATTTAGCCGAAGAACATCAATTAGATGCACCACTGCTTTATGCTTCATATCAAAATCATAAAGTTTATAAAGAAATGCTTCAATAAAATCTTAAACGTAAGCTAAAAATTATATGGAGGCATACAAATGACATTAAATACGTACGCACATCCTTTTGATATCGCAACAAACTTAAAACCACAAGAAACTGGCGTTTATCATGGACATACTTCTTCTGATTATGCCAATATGGTTGGCCCTTTTGGTGGTGTGATTGCATCAACATTATTACGAGCAATTATAGAACATCCCGATTGTCTTGGTAACCCAGTTTCATTTACTGTTAATTACGCAGCACCTGTCAGAGATGGATTATTTACCATAAATGCAAATCCAGTAAGAACCAATCGCTCTACACAACATTGGTATGTCGAACTGCGCCAAAATCATAATATAGTCATTACAGCGACTGCAGTTACCGCAAAGAAAAGAGATACATGGTCTTCAACCGAATTAAACATGCCAGAAGTACCAAATGCAGAAAATGTAGACAGTTTATCATTAACAGAAGTTCCACCCTGGGTGAATCATTATGATATTAAAATAATAAAAGGTGTACCTAGAGCTTACACTAAGTCAAATCATGCAGATTCAGTTACATTACAATGGATGAAAGACAAACCAAATAGACCGTTAGATTATTTATCTCTTGCCTCAATGTGTGATGCTTTTTTTCCAAGAATATATGTCCGTCGTGAAAAAGTTGTACCAATAGGTACAGTCTCTCTTACTGTGTACTTTCATTCGGACACGGTAGCATTAGCACAGCACAGCAATAATCACGTATTAGGACATACGCGAGCACATAATTTTAATGATGGTTTTTATGACCAAACTGGCGAAATTTGGAGTTCTGATGGAGAATTATTAGCTACGACAACTCAACTTGTTTATTATAAAGAATAAGACAATACAAAAAACCTAGGCCTATGATTTTGCATAGCCTAGGTTTTTTTATGATTACTGTTCTTTCATCGCTTTTTGATTCGAACGTTTTTGTAGTAAAATTGACACCACACCGACAACAACAATTAAACCAACAATGCCAATGATGCCCATATATTTAGCTACATTACCAAGCACGACACCCACTACTAAGAAATCTGTGTCTGAGAATGTAGTAGCAGCACCGCCTAATTCACCTAAGAATGGCAAGAATAATAATGGTAAGAACGTGATTAATAATCCATTTAATGCAGATCCAGCAATCGCACCTCTAATACCTCCGCGTGCGTTACCAAAGACGCCTGCTGTAGCACCTAAGAAGAAGTGTGCCACCACACCTGGAAGTATCACGACACCACCAAATAAGAATAAGATGAACATCCCAATCACACCTACAATAAAGCTGACAAAGAATCCAATTAACACAGCATTTTGTGCATAAGGGAAGACTATCGGACAGTCTAACGCAGGTTTCGTATTTGGAACTAACTTTTCAGATATACCTTTAAATGCAGGTACTATTTCTGCAAGAATTAAGCGTACACCCGTTAAGATAATGAACACACCAGCTGCAAACGTAACACCCTGAATAAGTGAAAACACAATAAAGTTTTGTCCATCGCTGATTTCTGAGTGCACGAAAGTAGGTGTAGCAAACAATGATGCTACAAAGTAAAGCAATGTCATTGTTAAAGAAATACTAATCGTACTTTCTCTTAAAAAGCTTAACCCTTTTGGAAAATTGATATCTTCAGTCGATTTTGATTTACTTTTAAATAATTTACCTATTTCTCCAGCAGCCCAATAACTCAATGTACCAAAATGACCCAAAGCGACTTGGTCATTTCCAGTTATTTTTTTCATTGTAGGCTGTGCTAGTGCAGGTAGTATTGCCATAATTAAACCTAAAATAATCGCTCCAATAATCACCGTTAATGTACCTGACACATGACCAACCGACAATAATATTGCTAAAAATGCGGCCATATAAAATGTATGGTGACCAGTTAAGAAAATATATTTCAAGTTAGTAATGCGCGCAATAATAATATTCACAATCATCCCAAACACCATGATTAATGCTGCAGTCGTACCATATTGCTCCAAAGCGATTGATATAATCGCTTCATTATTAGGCACAACACCTTGCACACCAAATGCATGTTGGAAAATCTTGCCAAATGGTTCTAATGATTGCGTTACTACATTAGCACCCGCACTTAAAACTAAAAATCCTAGAATCGTCTTTATCGTACCTGATGTGATATCAGTTGCCGACTTTTTCTGGACAATTAATCCAATAAATGCAATTAAGGCAACTAATATCGCAGGTTGACTTAAAATATCGACGATAAAATCAAGAATTGGCTTCATAATCTTACCTCCTTATTAATGATTAAAGTATATTTAAATCTTTTAATTTTTCACCTAGTTTTTGCTGTAATTCTTCTTTATCTAATATATTATCTAATACAATGACATCACCTAATTTTTTTGTATTTTCTTCTAAATCTCTTCCACAAATAAATAAGTCTGCCATATCAGGACTCGCACTCATAACATCACTATGTTCAACTTTTATATCTGATGGTGCATTTAAATTTTTAAGTGCTTCTTGTGCATTCATTTCAACCATAAAACTACTTCCTAATCCGTGCCCACATACTACTAAAATTTTCATTGTCATCATTCTCCTTTAAATATATTTATAATTTCACTTGATGTTTGTGCATTTAATAAATTATTCACTGTCTGTTGATTGCCTAATGTCGTAGCTAAACTTCTCAATACTTCTAAGTGTCCTTCATTGTCAATAGCACTTAACACAAAAACCAATGAAGCATAATGCCCCTCTTCTGAAAAGTTAATATGTTGATTTAGCTTTAACAAACTCAAACCTATCTTTTTCACATTATTATTCGGTCGAGCATGTGCAATTGCTATTTCTGGAGCAATAACTATATAGGGACCTAATTTTTCTACACTACGAATCATGTCATCAATATAATCTTGTTGAAAATAACCTTGTTCCTGTAAAGGACTTGCAGCTATATTAATTGCCTCACGCCAACTTTCAACTTGTTCAAGTACTTGCACTTTATCTGATGATATAATTTCTAAAGTCATTTTTTCCCTCCTTAATGTTGACTCACTTCATTTATACAGTCCATAATTGCTTCAATATTTCCTGAAAGTAATATCTTTCTAGTTTTGTTATCCATAATCAGCTCACTAAGTTGTCTCAGGGCATTTAAATGAATTTGTGGTTGAGCGGTTGCTAATGTAACAATGATATAAACAGGGTCATATTGTTCATGACCAAAATAAATACCTTTTTGATAGTGTGTAATACTAAAACCTACTGTTGTCCCTTTAACGTGCGTTGGTTTCGCATGAATTAAAGCAATATGTGGACTTATAACCATATAAGGTCCAAATGCATCTAATTGTTCAATAATTTCATCGGCATAAATACAATCAACAATTTGAGCATCAACCAAAGTTTCAATACTTTGCCTAATGGCATCATTTCTATAAAGTGAAGGTTGTTGTGTTAAAATTCTATTTTCTGGTAAGACTTCTTTCAAAGTAGGCCCTAAACCTTTGATATCATGCACATATTGTTCTCTTGAATTATTGATGATTGTGTTAATTTGTTGTCGATCATCTTTATCTAAAAATGGCGAAACATTAAGTATAGGTATCGACGCATGTTCAAACGGTACTGTTGATATGATATAGTCAACGCCTTCATGTTTTAATAATGTTTCGTCAATTTCGTAGATTGAATAAGCATCTACAATTTCAAGTTCAGGATAAATATGGCGCATTCTACTTCTCAATAATTGTGAAGTACCGATGCCGGAACCGCAAAGTAGCACTACTTTTATAGCATTTGTAGTAATTGCAGAAATACGTTCAATCGCTGAAGCAAAGTGTAACGTAATGTATGCAAGCTCATCTTTGTTAAAGCAAATATGATAATTCTCTTCAACGCCCCAAATATGATTGCGTAATCTTTCTACGATGTGATGATATTGTTGAAAGATTTCATCTGCTAGAGGATTGTTATGCGTCATATCAAATTTTAATCGGTGAATAGCTGGTCTCAGATGAACAATTAAACCATTTAATAATTTAGTATCGTTAATTAAATCTATACCTAAGTCACCACTCATACGTTCTATCAATTGTTCGGCTAGAATTTCTAAGTCATCGATTGTTTCGTGCTTTTGATTCATCTCCGAAGTTTTAGCACCTAACAAATGTAAGGTAATAAAACCTGCTTCACTTTTAGGGAATTGTATTTCGAGCTTTTCTTCCAAAGATGCTTTTATGAGTAATGCCACACGAAAATGGTCCGTTTTTGCCAATTTGTTATATTCCATTTCAGGTATTTCAAAAACAAATTTTTCTTTAGTTCGATGTATTCCAATTAAAATATGATAAGTTAATCCATCTATCGCACTTTGCACTAACTGATAATCCGCTTCAAATAATACCGACACTACCGTCAATCGAATCGTTTCTAAAGCTTTGTTCGAAAATAGCTTATGCCCTATTTGATGTGTGTGATTTTGAAAATATTCATGGACACGTGTCGCATATGCTTTGCGGTAATTTGTTTCCTCACCTTGTATGATAAATCCTTTATTTTTAATATATTCTAACTTTAAATCATAAGAAGATAACCAAGTTTGTACATTTTTCAGATCTTCAACGATTGTTCTACGTGTAACGGATACCATATCTGCCAACGTTTTAGAAGATGTTGGTGTATTAGATTCAAACAACTTTAATATGATATAACGTATTCTTTCTTCTTTAGAATAATGTATTGAAGTCGCCATATATTTTGGAACAATATCATTCAAGGGCATTTTAGATTTAATCATTATACCAGCATTTTTATTTCTAGAAATAGTTAAATCCAAGCGTTGTGCCATACTTTCTATATATTCTAAATCGTACTGTATCGTCCTTTCTGAAACATTGAATTGGATAGCTAAATGATGAATGGTTATGAACGTTTCACGTTCAAGTAAGAATGTTAATATATGATGCTGTCTCTTGCTTAACACATGAGCAACCTCCTTACATATTTATTGTAACCGCTTACTCGTACTTTTAGATGTGTAAACTCTTTCGTCTCATAATCCGAAAAGTTGCACATCTAATATAAACGATCACTTTTTCAAATTATAATTTATTGAATAAACATTTTATATAAAAAATATCGATTAATTATAAAAAAAGAGAATCCAACGTTAATGTGTTGCATTCTCTCCTCTATATCTTCATTTTTTGATGTCCAATAACTTATAAGTAG
>ERZ1023458.223-NODE-223-length-11488-cov-4.867139_pt1 | contig 11488 bp, 13 predicted proteins | sample MGYA00380527_ERZ1023458 | MGnify/ENA primary metagenome ERZ1023458 (study PRJEB33173, sample SAMEA4830409) | metagenome | study: EMG produced TPA metagenomics assembly of the PRJEB25223 data set...
TTTCAGCAACTAAATTTTGACGCTATTGAACATATATCGATTAAAAAAGAGAGACGCGTCCAATTTTTAGATATAGTTGATGCGATTCAACATCAATCTATAAGTAACTTAAACGAAGCCATTAAGCATTTGATTAAAAATATTCAATATTCTGAGTATCATAACTCGCAAAGTTCCGAAATACAATGCAGTTATAAAACAGCTTTAATTAAAGATGTGGTTCAATATGTAAACACACATTTAACTACTAAAATAACTTGCAAACAAATCGCTAATTATTTTTTTGTAAATAATAGCTTTCTATCAAGAGAATTTTCAACATTGATGAACTGTAAATTATCTCAATATATTACGTCATCTAAAATTCATGCTTCCGTATGCGATTTGCTTAACGGTGATCATTTAAATATCGTACAACAACGTTACGGTTTTCGTACTCAAAATGAATATTGCTATCTTTTCAACAATGTTATTGGTTGCCATCCTTCCGATATTCACTCCCATACAAAAAGCCGGTCAGAAATTCAACATTTAAAATTCGATTTTTATCAACAATTTCAATCTAACGCATAAAAGTAAAATATTAAAAGTGTGGTGACAACATGAATACTATTATTTATGAAGAAAAAAGAGGATTGATTAATAAAGTGGTGAAACAAAACTTGAATCTTACTATTTCCGAAGTAATCATTTTGGATAAATTACTCTATCTCAATAAAAATAAAATAAATGCTATTGAATTGAAAAAGTTATTACAAGTCCAAAATTCACCTGTTTCATCACAAATCAATCATTTTATCGAACTTAATCTTTTAAAAAAGTCTCGAGATCAAACTGATGAAAGATGTATTTATTTGCATGATATCAAGTTAGCAGAAATTAAACAGCTGATTGAACAGTATCATTTAATTGTTGATTCAATACTTCACAGTAGTGCTTAATTCATTACCAACAATATAAGAGCGCATATAAAATCAAATTAACGTTTGATTTTATATGCGCTCCAAAAACCTTTAGATTATGTACATCGTAAGATACAACTTCTATTGTAATCTTTTAATCAAAAATAACTTCACATTATTTCAAATGTTCATACGGACTATTTTTTACAAACGAAATAATTTGATCTACAAATAATCTCGAACGTAATTGAAACTCCTCATTATCCAAATAATAAGTACCATCATCTAATTTATTATAATCTGTATCATGTGTCGCAATCTGCGTTGGTACTGCGATACCGAGTAATGAACGTACAATCAAACGTAAATGAGACAATGGTTCAGAACTTACAATACCACCACTGTTGCCGATTAACCCCACTGGTTTCATTTTAAAATCATCCATCGTTAAATGATCTAATGCATTTTTTAAAATACCGGAATATGAACCATGGTAGTTTGGTGTTCCTAATATAAAGAAATCTGCATTTCGCGCTTTAGTTTGTAATAATGTTAAATTATTTTTATATACTTCACTTGGCGAAGATACGCCAGAAACATCCAATTGATGAATTGGATGTTCTGCTAAATCAAAGATTTCTACCTCAAAATATTGGTCTTCAAAATGACCTTTTAAATAATGGGCTAAGGCATTCGTATGCGAGCCCATTTTAGCACTCCCTATTATGATTAATCCTTTCATCTAACTTTCACCTCATGCTATGATTTGTTATTTTCTCTAAGTAGTTTCATTATCGCTTTACCCACACCGCTTTGTTCATTAGAATCTGTCTCATATTTTGCGATTGCTTTAACTTCTGGTGCCGCATTTTCCATAGCGACTGAATAGCCAACGCGTTCCAACATTGAAACATCATTCATATTATCACCGATTGCCATAACATTTTTCATATCAATATTTAGACGCTCTGCAATCGTGTTTAAAGCAATACCTTTTTGTGCATCTGAATGCGTAATTTCTATATTTCCGCGTGAAGAAGAAGAAACTGCCAAACTTTCTGATTTTGCTAATGTTTCACTAACTCGATCAATTTTTTCTAAATCACTATCAAAAGCTAATATTTTCATTACAATTTCACCAGGTGTATCTTGAATTTTGTCATAATTATCAACTACTTTTAACGTACCGTTATCAATACGTTTTTGAATACCACTTTTTATTTTTTCTACATCTGCTACTTGTCCAGCACGTTGCGCAATATCAATATAAATCTCTAAGTCCCGTAATGGATTTTCAGTATAGATGCCTAAGTTCGTATACACTTGATAGAAAATATTTTCTTTATTTAATTCTTCCGTAATTCGATTTATGAGTTCTCTATTTAAATTTGAAGTGCTCATAATATTAAATGATTCATCTCTTACTTCTGCACCGTTCAAACAAATATATGGCACTTTTAAATCTGTTTGATTGATTGGTGCATTTGCCTCATAAAATGCACGTCCAGTAGCAATTACTACTGTGATGCCTTGTGATTGTGCATATTTGATAGCTTGGATATTGTCTTCTGATATTTCATGTGCAGCGTTCAATAACGTACCATCCATATCTGTTGCAATTAAATTTATCATTGGCTTACCTCGTTTCTACTTTATCTCAATAACACCTATTTAATGACACATTTATCATTCGCCATAATTTTGTAACACATTCATATTTTACCAAAAGTTTCACTATTTGTATTATCCTCTGTTCGTATGATTTTCTTCTTTTGTCTAATATCTTTAAAAAATGTCTTCAATAAATGGCTACATTCCTCTGCTAATACGCCTGTAGTAACTTTTGCGCGATGGTTAAATCTCGATTCTTGCAAGAGATTCATCAAGCTACCTGCACAGCCACCTTTTAAGTCTTGTGCCCCATAAATCACTTCGGGAATACGACTCATGACGATCGCGCCAGAACACATCACACAAGGCTCTAAAGTAACATAAAGTTTGCAGGATGCTAGCCTCCAACTATTAAGCTGTTTGGCAGCCTTTTGAATCGCTATATGTTCAGCGTGTGCAGTAGGATCTTGGGTGGATTCTCGTAAATTGTGCGCCCGTGAAATGACTTCATTATCTTTCACGACAATGGCGCCTATTGGTACTTCTCCAATAGCACCAGCTTTTCGTGCTTCTTCTAGCGCAATTTCCATATAAAATTGGTCAGTATACATGTGTCTATCACCTCACATATGGTACAATATTTATTGTCTATTTTAACATTGGAGCGGTAAAAACATGAAAAAACAATTTATTGCTGTTGAAGGACCGATTGGTGTCGGTAAATCTTCACTAGCACATAAGCTTAGTCAAACTTTTAATTATTATGAAGAAAAAGAAATTGTAAATGAAAATCCTTTTTTATCCGATTTTTATGAAGACATTTCCAAATGGAGTTTCCAAACAGAAATGTTCTTTTTATGTAATCGTTACAAACAATTTCAAGATCTTGAAACAATTCATACGGGCATCGTAAGTGATTACCATATTTATAAAAATAAAATATTTGCAAATAATACTTTAACACCTTCTGAATTCGATAAATTTTCTAGAATTTACGATATTTTAACTGAAGATTTGGAAATGCCAAATGTGATTATCTTTCTAGATGCAGATTTAGAAATATTGAAAAAGCGCATCGCATTACGCAATCGTAGCTTCGAACATCAGATAGAAGACGACTACTTACTTAATTTAAAACGTGATTATAATGCATATTATCGTTCATTAAAAGCAGATGGTGAAAGTGTGATTCGAATAGATACGACTGATTTAGATTTCATGAAGCAAGAAAATGATTATAATTATATTTTAAATTTAGTGCAACCATTGATTGGAGGAAAAGATGATGAATAAATACGGTATCCCTCAAGATGCTGTGATAACAATCGCTGGTACAGTCGGCGTTGGAAAATCAACATTAACGAAAGCTTTAGCACAAAGATTAAATTTCAAAACTTCTTTTGAAAATGTAGATCACAATCCTTATTTGGATAAGTTTTATAATGATTTTGAACGATGGAGCTTTCATTTGCAAATATATTTTTTAGCTGAGCGTTTCAAAGAACAAAAGCGTATGTTTGAATACGGTGGTGGTTTTATCCAAGACCGCTCAATATACGAAGATGTTGATATTTTTGCTAAGATGCATGAAGAACAAGGCACAATGAGTCCAGAAGATTTCAACACATATTCTGAACTATTTAATGCTATGGTCATGACACCTTACTTCCCAAAACCAGATGTACTTATTTATTTAGAATGTGATTATGATGAAGTGATTGATCGTATCAAACAACGTGGTCGCCAAATGGAAATTGAAACAGATCCAGAATATTGGCAAAAATTATTCAAACGTTATGAAGACTGGATTAGTGAATTCAATGCGTGTCCAGTTGTAAGGGTGAACATTAATGAATATGATTTACATGCAGATCCAGAATCCTTAAACCCTGTCATTGATAAAATCCGTCACATCATTGAAACTTATCGCAATGTAGATCAACGATAATATTTTCACTGTTTGAAAGTATTTAAAAAACAAAAATACGTACGCTATAAAACAGATTTTGTAGCGCACAATAAAGGGTCGGACAACGAAGTCATTTTAAATAAATTAATTCTGTCCCACTTCAACAAGATAACTCATTCACCTGAGTTAAAAGCTCATGCATAAGTCCCACTAACCCAACAAGTTGGGAAGTGGGGTTAAGGATTACCTGAGCTGTTGCTCATGCATAAGTCCCACTAACCCAACAAGTTGGGAAGTGGGACTTTATTCAATATGTTTACGATATATAATCTTTTCTATCTCATCTTCATCAACATATTTACTATAATAATATTCATCTGTTTGGTCGAGATCAAATGTACTTGCTTTATCTTCATCTTCAGTTCCAATATACAATTGACCCTCTACGTCTTGATATAAATCAAAAATAGCACCACTATATCTCGCTTCTTGATATAATTCATAAAGTTCATCAACATCGTCTCTGGCTACATTTTTATAATATAATGTATGCGCAGCGTGGCGATATGTTTGTGCTTCAAAACCATGTTCTGTAGCTCGTTCATCTTCAGTAACTAACAATACCTCATTACTTACAATTTCTACCACTTTATATGTTTCCCCACGATAAGTTGCATATCTTCCATCAATCATTCAATCACCCCATATACGTTTTATACAAAAAGAGGCTGAGACATAATGGATTCGTACCAACCTCATTTCATATTGTCAGTAGATGACTGAACTGAAAATGCGCTTTAAATCAAATTTTTTCAATTCTAGTCATCCTTGCTGGGGTTGGACGACAAAATCTATTTAATATAATTAGATTTCTGTCCCACTCCCATATTTTGTGCATCATTTCTGTTATTATAATATATCGACGACACTATTTGCAGTTTCAAAAATATAATCCGCTTGAGCAAAAGATTCTTTTAAGCCAACACCAGTTAAAACTGCAACTTTCAACCCTAATTTGGCATTGATGCCAGTTTGGATATCATTCGCAGTATCACCTATAATTGCTACATTTTCAGGTTCTACATTATATCTATAAAAAAGCGGATTCAACACTTCAGGATTTGGTTTTTCAACGGCATCCGCTTCAGTAGAAATTACAATATCGAAATAATGGTCGAATTGTGTGTATTCCAAAAATTGCTCTACCCCTTTTTTAGAATCACTTGTTACAATACCTAATTTGTAACCTCTTTGTTTCAGCGTATCTAATGTTTCGCTGATGCCTTCAACTAAAACATTTTCTGGCACCCTATTATCAACAAGTGCTTGACTTCTTTGTTGAGCCCAATTTGTTACATCTTGATTTGCAATTTTACAAAATGCCTCAATCATTTCATCTAATGCTCCTGACGCCATGATCGTACCTGGTTGAATTTCGCCATCTATGATACCTAAATACGCGTAACTTTCATCTATATTAGCAATCGAATCCTTATATGTTTCCATAAAGTCATCAACGAGTTGCAACCCTATTTTCATCCAACTGCGATCAAAATATATGATTGTGCCGTCTTTATCAAATAATATCCATTCCATGTTTTCAACAGCTCCTATGTTAAACAATATGTATCACTCAATTTACTACTTAATTTTAATATAAAAATCGTTCTTAAAACAAATAACTCAACTAACACACTGACTACGCACACCGTTTAAAAAACTAAAATTTAGGTTATGAAGTATAGTAATACCACAAAAGAGGTGAATACATTGACGCCTAATCCTAATATTCAAATAGAAACCATTTCTTGCGACAGTGATGATTCAATTCCCAATAATTCCAGATATGCATTACTGCTATATAAAAATGTAATCAAGCCAAAAGAGAGCCCTCTAGATATTTTATCTAAGAACAATTGGTCAAATGCTTGGCGTGGTGGCATATTTCCAACACATCATTATCACAGCAATACACATGAAGTACTTATTGTTGTTTCAGGAAAGGCCACCGTACAACTAGGCGGTGAACTTGGCCCTCATGTAGATATACAACAGGGTGATGTCATTATCATACCAGCTGGTTTTGGCCATAAACTTGTTCATAGTCATCATGATTTTGCAGTAATTGGCGCTTACCCAAATGGTAATGATTATGATTTTTGTATAGGGAAACCTGATGAATGGCCACAAAATTTAGAGAATATTAAAAACACAAGTTTACCTGACACAGATCCAATATATGGCAAGGGTGGCCCACTATATAAATATTGGCAATAAGTTAAAACATCGCTGTCTTAATGCTGATGGTTTCCAAACAAAAAAGAAGGAACAAGACGCTGAAATCTTTGTTAAATTAGATTTCTGACTTGCTCCTTTTATTGTAATAACTATTGTTATCGATTTTTGAAAGAACTTAATATCTTGGTACAACTACTCTCCAGCCGTTCGGATCATCAAGTTTACCACTTTGAATACCAACATAATTATCATATAAATTTTGAGTTACTTCTCCTGTTTCATTATTATTGATAACTATTTCAGTATCGCCGTATTTCAATTGACCAACTGGTGAAATAACCGCTGCTGTTCCAGTACCGAATACTTCAGTTAATGCTCCATTATGGTGTGCTTCAATCAGCTCATCGATAGATACGCGACGTTCTTCTACCTTATAGCCTAGATTTTGCGCTAATTCAATGACTGTTTTTCGTGTAATACCTGGTAAAATACTACCATTTAATTCTGGTGTAACCACTTTGCCATTTTCTACAAAGAAGATATTCATACTGCCGACTTCTTCAACATATTTCTGCTCTACACCATCTAGCCATAATACTTGATCATAGCCTTGTGCTGATGCATTTGTTTGTGCTAAAAGACTAGCTGCATAGTTACCAGCAACTTTTGCATGACCAACACCGCCACGGACAGCACGCACATATTCATCTTCCACATAAATTTTTGTAGGATTTAAAGAGTCCCCGCCGTAATATGAACCTGAAGGTGATAGAATGATTAATAATTTATATGAATATGAAGGTCGTACACCTAAAATACCTTCAGTAGCAAATACATAAGGTCTTATGTATAATGATTGACCTTCCCCTTCTGGTACCCAATCACGTTCGATATCTACTAATTGTTTTAAACCTTCTAACAAGGTATCTTCATCAACTTTAGGCATATCCAGACGTGCCAAAGAATTGTTAATACGTTTAAAATTTTCAGATGGTCGGAATAAATCTACCTCACCATCATGTTTGTAGGCTTTCAATCCTTCAAATACTGCTTGTCCATAATGTAATGCTTGGGCTGCTGGAGAAAGTTCAATTGGTCCATAAGGCACAATTTTCAAATCATGCCAACCTTGATCAATATCATAATCGAAACTAAGCATATAATCTGTGAAATATTCTCCAAATCCTAAATTACTTGGATCCGGTTTTTCTTTAAGGCTTTCACGCTGTATCAATTTAATTTTTTCTGACATGACTGTTTCCTCCAATGTTCTATTAATAGGTAATACATTAAATTATACCAATCAGAATAGTTTCGTTCAATAATTTTCAAAAAATTTAAAAAATAACAATATCTTTATGTTACGCTAATTAAATTTATTAAATCAAGCTTATCATTATATAAAAAAATAGTACATAAGTGGCTCTGATTAAAGTAAAAACGTTCATATTTACTGATATACTTTAGAAATTCACATTTATATACCGCAATTTATTATTAGAAATTAAGCTTAAAGTTTTCATTGATCATATGTATTGAACAATGAAAAAAAAGGCATATTTTTAGGGTTAAAACTTATCAATTGCATTAAATTGCCACAGTGCTAACGTTTACGTAAATAAGAGGAGTGACAGGCTTACGAGTTTGAAATATGTAACTCACATCCTAGACAAACATGTCCAATCAAAATCGTAAAAATTTAAATACAAAAGAACGCTAACCCACAATGGATTAGCGCTTTTATTTTGAAAAAGATTATTATGTGTTAGTCACTGCTTCATCAATCATTGCAACAATAATTATCTGACTTTATCTTTTCTTGAGATTTCTTTAAGCATCACTTCTGTCATTTTAGCCAAATCATATTTAGGGTTAAAATCCCACTCTGCTCTAGCACAACTAGTGTCGATACTATTTGGCCAACTATCCGCAATTCCTTGTCTGTCTGGGTCAACTTCATAATTTAATTTAAAATCTGGGTAATGTTCTTGAATTGCCGCTTTGACCATTTCTGGTTCAATGCTCATTGCACTCAAATTATACGCATTACGATTAATTAATTTCACACCGTCTGCTTCCATTAGCTTGATAATTGCATCAACCGCATCTTCCATATACATCATATCCATAAATGTATCTTTAGCAATATAGCTTGCATACTGTCCTTCACGAACTGCTTTAAAATAGATATCTACTGCATAATCTGTTGTACCGCCACCAGGCTCTTTAATATGTGATATTAATCCAGGGAATCTAACACTTCTTGTATCTACCCCAAATTTATCAAAGTAATATTGACATAATAACTCACCAGCAACCTTATTAACACCATACATAGAAGTTGGTCGTTGAATCGTAACTTGTGGTGTGTTTACTTTCGGTGTTGAAGGTCCAAATGCACCAATTGAACTTGGTGTAAAGAACTGTAAATCATATTCTCGAGCTACTTCTAAAGCATTTAAAAGACCACCCATATTTAAATCCCATGCAAATTGTGGATTTTTCTCAGCCGTTGCAGATAATAGTGCAGCCATATGCATTAAAGTATCTGGTTTAAAAGACTCAACGATTTCTGTCATTCTGTTTTTATCTGTAACATCTAAAATTTCAAATGGGCCATCAGCAATCGCTGAACCTGCTTCTGGCTCTCTAATATCTGTAGCAAGTACATTATCGTTTCCATATAACCCTCTACATTTTACTACGAGCTCCGTACCAATTTGACCTAAAGCACCTGTAATCATTATTTTTTTCATAATCAAAAACTCCCTTGTTTATTACAGAAAATGTAATGTATTTTTGTAGTGGACAAACATCTAGTATTTATAAATATTATACTATAAAAGCGCTTTTTTGTATACCACGAGTGTACATAAATCGATTTGTTATATTTTAATGATATTGTAGGCAAAAACTGAATATTGTTAAGTTTTTTATCTCAATTCATGAGAAAACTTTATCATATATTGCTTTTGACATTTCTTTATGAATTTGATATAAAACAAACAAATACATTATGCGGAGATGATGATATGTTGCATAACAATGCTTCATTATTAATACAAAGCAATTACTGTCTATAGTTTGATGCTTTGTTTAAAATTTCTTTTCACAAAGCATCTTTTGCTTTTAAGAATTATAATGTGAAAGGAATTTAAAAAATTGGAAAAACAACTTTATCCATATCAATTTAACTATATCAAAGAACGCATCGCACATTTACTTAATGCTTATAAATCTGTAAATGACTTAAATACAATTACTTCTATAAAAGAAACAACCAAAGAAGACATTTATCAACAGTTTCATCAAACAGACGATACGCTGATTGAAGCTATTGAAAAATTAATGAATATACGCATTTCTAAAGTTCAAGTAGATAAGATATTAGCAACTTTACAAACATATGTCATACCATTTGAACACCCTTCAAAGAAGCAAGTTGAAAAAACTTTTCGTAAAATTAAAAAGCTTAAATCGCCACTTATTAGTGATGAAATTCTTTTGGAAAGTACTTATATTGGATGGAACGATATCGCTTCAAACAGAAAATTCATCATCTATTATGACGAACAAGGATTACTAACTGGGTTTTATGGTGACATTGCTAACCAAACCGTTAAGGGTTATTGCGCAATTTGTAATAAGGAATCTAATGTCGCTCTATTTATGCGTAAAACTCGTACTTCTAGTGATGGACAATATACCAAAAAAGGTGACTATATTTGTTTTGACAGTATCAAATGTAACCAACAATTGTCAGACATTACACAATTTTATCAATTCGTCGATAAAATACAGTCATAAAATTTATATCTAAACTAACATGTTAGCCGTGCTAGGATATCAAGCACAAAATAAGGGGTAATGAGACAGAAATCTAATTTTAATAATAAGATTTCGTCCTCCCACCCTTGTAGCGATGACTAAAATTGAAAAACGTAGCGCTAAAACTCATGCATAAGTCCCACTTCTCAATTTATTGAGTTAGTGGGACTTTATTTTTTTAAATACTCAATAAAAGTACGAATTGTTTGTTCATTAACGCGATCAACATTTGTTAAAGCTGTAAAATAAATATAATAATCAAACGGTGAGCCAATGGGTAACATCTCAATTAAACCATTTAATATAAATGGATCATCTTCTAGCATCAAACTCGATACGATACTTACACCCAATCCTTCAGAAACTGTTTTAATCAATACACTTGGGTTATTCGTTCTAAACACAATTTTTAATGGCCCATTCTCATCTTCAAATGCTTTAAAATTATTATGATAAAAATTGCGATCATACAAGACAAAAGGAAACTGTTTAATCGATTCCATTTCAACCATGCTTTTTAAAGACAGTTTAGATTTTTTAGGTACAATTAGTTTAAAATCAGTAGATAAATTTAATGAATGTGGGACAATACGATGACTAAAAGTTTCATTTTCAGTTTTTCCTATAAGCCCGATGTCTATCTCATTATTTTCAATCATTTTTATAATCTCTTGTCTATCACTTTCAAATACCTCTACGTCAATATGCGCATAGTCCTTTTTAAAGTTTGATAAAGCTTTAGGTACAATTTTATTAAATAAAGTTGGTATGGTAGCTATTTTCAATGAACCTTTGATATTACTATGCAATGCTTCTACTTCAGATAATAAACCCGTCTGAGCTTCTAAAATATCTATAATCAAAGGTATAAGTCGTTTTCCAACTTCCGTCGGCAATGTCCCTTTGCGTGAACGATTAAATATTTTATATCCTAACTCTGACTCTAAATTAGCAATGGACTGACTCATTGCTGATTGGCTAATATGCATAGCTTCTGAAG
>ERZ1023458.230-NODE-230-length-11253-cov-4.267191_pt1 | contig 11253 bp, 10 predicted proteins | sample MGYA00380527_ERZ1023458 | MGnify/ENA primary metagenome ERZ1023458 (study PRJEB33173, sample SAMEA4830409) | metagenome | study: EMG produced TPA metagenomics assembly of the PRJEB25223 data set...
ATGTTAGTGTTTTTTTATTTGTAAGGTAAATTTTGTAAGTTAAGATAACGCTATAAAACTATATGCGTGAGCATATAGTTTTATATTTAAAATCAGGAAAGTTAGAATTAAAATCGCTTAAAGTGATTATGCAATGACACTTAAGTATATTGTATATTAGGAGGATTCAATTTAATGGACAAAAAATTTCAACCGTTATTTGAAAAATTAAAATTACCAAATCAAGTTGTTTTAGATAATCGATTTGTACTAGCCCCATTAACACATGTTTCATCTAATGATGATGGTACAATTTCTAATGAAGAGGTTGTGTACATGGAACAACGTTCTAAAGATGTTGGTCTAGCAATTTCAGCAGCAAGCAATGTTACAGATTTAGGTAAAGCTTTTCCTGGGCAACCTTCAGTAGCGCATGATTCTAATTTAGATGGCTTAAAACGTTTGGCAAAAGCTATGAAGAAAAATGGTGCGAAAGCAGTTGTTCAAATACATCACGGTGGTGCACAATCTTTACCTAATTTAACGCCTAATGGTGATGTTGCGGCACCAAGCCCTATATCATTAAAAAGTTTCGGTGAGCAAGAGGCCCATCAAGCACGTGAAATTACTAATGATGAAATTGAATCAACAATAAAAGCATATGGTGAAGCAACTCGTAGAGTCATTGAAGCTGGCTTTGATGGTGTTGAAATTCACGGTGCAAACCATTATTTAATCCATCAATTTGTATCTCCATATTATAATCGTCGTAATGATGAATGGGGAGAAGACCGTTATAAATTTGCTACAAGTGTAGTAGACGAAGTAACTGAAACTGTTAAAAAATATGGTAGTAAAGATTTTATCGTTGGATATAGATTGTCTCCTGAAGAAGCTGAATCTCCAGGTATAAGCATGGAAATTACAAAAGAACTAATTGAGCTATTAATAGAAAAAACTTTAGATTACTTACATGTTTCATTAATGGATATTCACTCTCAAACACGTGAAGGCCAGTACAAAGGGCAAGAACGTATTAAACTCATTTTAGAGTGGATTAATGGACGCATGCCACTAATAGGTATAGGATCTATTTTTACGGCTGAACAGGCTATTGAAGCAATTGAATCAACAGGTGTAGAACTCGTCGCATTAGGACGAGAAATCTTGTTGGATCATAATTTTGTAAGTAAAATTAAAGATGGAAAAGAAGATGAAATTCTATCTCACTTTGATCCACAAAGAGCAGATAAACACCATCTGCCACCAAAATTATGGGAACAATTTAATAAAGGCTTTTACCCATTACCAAGAACAGACAATAAATAAAATCTTTGAATATGAAGATGTTTATAGTATTTAACACCACTATAATTTCATAATGAAGGTAAGTATAAACATTTTACTAATGAAGCAACGTCAATTTCTATTGAATATATAGAAATTGACGTTTTTTTGTTTGTATAAAATTTTGTTGAACGTTAAAGTAACCTTTTATATTTATTACAGTCAATGGTTGCTGCTGCTGACGTTTTTTAGGCAGATATAGCATATATGTCGGAGATATTTAACGATTTTCATATATAATATTATAAATTGCAGACACTAAAATTAGCATAAATCTTGTGATAGTGATTTTAATCAAGATTAATTAATAAATTTATTAAAATTGGCTTGTGTAAACAGTCGGGAATGTGTCATTATATTAATGTAAAGGCTTACATTTTGATAGCTATATTCTAAATTTAATATTTAAAAGTTGCTATGTGAGTTCTGTATCTACGATTTTATAGTATTTTCGGAAAATAGTTTTCGTAAGTGAATAAATACGTTATGCTATGAATGAGTATTGCCAATAAATTATTATATAATTCATACAAAGGGGAGATATTATGTCAAGATCTGAAGAAATCATTGAATTAACAAATCATTACGGTGCGCACAATTATGTGCCGCTTCCAATTGTAATTTCAGAAGCTGAAGGTGTATGGGTTAAAGATCCTGAAGGAAATAAATATATGGATATGCTATCTGCTTATTCTGCAGTAAACCAGGGTCACAGACATCCTAAAATTATTCAGGCTTTAAAAGATCAAGCTGACAAAGTGACTTTAGTATCACGTGCATTTCATAGTGATAACTTAGGAGAATGGTATGAAAAAATATGTAAGTTAGCTGGTAAAGACAAAGCCTTACCTATGAATACAGGTGCAGAAGCAGTTGAAACAGCATTGAAAGCTGCGCGACGTTGGGCTTATGATGTGAAAGATATTGCACCTGATCAAGCTGAAATTATTGCATTCAATGGTAACTTCCATGGTCGAACAATGGCGCCGGTATCATTGTCATCTGAACCAGAATATCAACGAGGCTACGGTCCATTATTAGATGGGTTCCGAAAAGTCGATTTTGGTAACATAGATGCTGTTAAAGAAGCAATCAATGAAAATACAGCTGCTATTTTAATTGAACCTATTCAAGGAGAAGCAGGAATCAATGTCCCACCAGAAGGTTATTTAAAAGAAATTAGAGAATTATGTGATGAACATAATGTATTATTTATTGCTGATGAAATTCAAGCAGGACTTGGACGTTCAGGAAAATTATTTGCTACTGATTGGGATGATGTAAAACCAGACGTATATATTTTAGGTAAAGCTCTAGGCGGTGGTGTATTCCCAATATCAGTTGTATTAGCTGATGAAGAAGTATTGGGCGTATTTACGCCTGGTTCTCACGGATCAACGTTTGGTGGTAATCCACTAGCGTGTGCTGTATCAATTGCAGCCTTAGATGTATTAGTTGATGAAGATTTAGCAGGACGTTCTTTAGAATTAGGTGAGTACTTTAAATCAGAACTTGAAAAAATCAATCACCCAGCAATTAAAGAAGTACGTGGTCGTGGATTATTTATTGGTATAGAACTAAATGAAAATGCTAGACCTTATTGTGAAAAGTTAAAAGAAGAAGGTTTATTATGTAAAGAAACACATGATACAGTAATTAGATTTGCACCACCTCTTATTATTTCCAAAGAAGAATTAGACTTTGCATTGGATAAAGTAAGAAATGTTTTTAAATAAAAATGTTCTGTAACTTAAGTTTTGAAAACCCTTTAAAAAGCAAAATCTTATGTTACAATTATCGTGAAAGCGAAATCATTAGTAACGAAAAAGAGGCGAAATGAATCATGACTGAGAATAATAATTTAGTTACTTCTACGCAACAAATTATTAAAGAAGCATTGCATAAATTGGGATTTGATGATGGGATGTATGATTTAGTAAAGGAACCATTAAGATTCCTTGAAGTACGCATTCCTGTACGTATGGATGATGGTACTGTTCAAACATTTAAAGGTTATCGTGCTCAACATAATGATGCTGTTGGACCAACAAAAGGTGGGGTACGTTTCCATCCAGACGTTGACGTCGAGGAAGTTAAAGCATTATCTATGTGGATGACATTAAAATGTGGTATCGTCGACTTGCCATATGGTGGCGGTAAAGGTGGCATCATCTGTGATCCTAGACAAATGAGTATACATGAAGTTGAACGTTTATCTCGTGGTTATGTGCGTGCGATATCTCAATTTGTTGGACCTACAAAAGATATCCCAGCACCAGACGTATTTACTAACTCACAAATCATGGCTTGGATGATGGATGAGTATAGTTCATTAGATAAATTTAATTCACCAGGGTTTATTACTGGTAAACCGATTGTATTAGGTGGATCACAAGGCAGAGATCGCTCTACAGCACTAGGTGTAGTAATTGCAATAGAACAAGCTGCTAAAAGAAGAGGTCTAGAATTGAAAGGTGCACGTATCGTTATTCAAGGATTTGGTAACGCGGGTAGTTTCTTATCTAAATTCCTATATGATATGGGAGCAAAAATTGTTGGTATTTCAGATGCTTACGGTGCATTACACGACCCAGATGGTCTTGATATCGACTATCTTTTAGATAGAAGAGATAGCTTTGGTACTGTAACAAATCTATTCGAGGAAACAATTTCTAATAAAGAATTGTTTGAACTTGATTGTGATATTCTTGTACCTGCAGCGATTGCTAATCAAATCACAGAAGACAATGCAAATGAAATTAAGGCTGATATAGTTGTTGAAGCGGCTAACGGCCCAACAACACCAGCTGGCACACGTATTTTAACTGAACGTGGCAAATTGCTTGTACCTGATGTGTTAGCAAGTGCAGGTGGCGTAACAGTTTCTTACTTCGAATGGGTACAAAATAATCAAGGTTATTATTGGACAGAAGAAGAAGTAAATACAAAATTGCGTGAAAAACTTATCACAGCCTTCGATACAATTTATGAGTTATCACAAAATAGAAAAATTGATATGCGCTTAGCAGCCTATATTGTGGGTATTAAACGTACTGCTGAAGCTGCACGTTATCGTGGTTGGGCTTAATTAAATATTTTAATTTGTAGAAAAAGAAGAAGTTCTTGTACTCAAGAACTTCTTCTTCTTTTTATTTTATTTATTTTTTTGTTCATCATCTTGAATCACTTGTTTATATAAATCAGGGTAATTTGTGAAAACACCATCTACCCCATATTGATTTAAGCGGTGCATATCAGCTTCATTATTAACGGTGAAAGGATGTACGAGCAGACCAGCCCTTTTAAGATTTTTAACATTTTGTTTTGTTAAATCTGTATATTCAGGGCCGACACCAATTGCGTATTGACGAATTTGATTAAAATCCTGTTGGGATAAAGAGAGTAATTCACCTTTATCTAATAATCTGATTAACGGGACATTGCTATTTAACTGATGCAATTTACTTAAGCTTTCGGGTGAAAATGATTGTAATAAGACATGTCCTTGATTCAGTGATTGTTCATTAAGCATATTGTGGTTGTTTAGTGTTTTTAATACTGCTTCTTCCATCCCTGGGTAAACATCTGGTGATTTAGTTTCAATATAATAATTTGCATTTGTACCATAGCGTTCTAATATTTCATCTAATGTAGGGATTTTAGCACCTACATAATTTGAATTAGCATACTGAGGATTTGCGGCATTAAATTTACTTCCAGCATCTAATTGTTTCAGTTCCTTTAGTGTATATGAATCAACTCTACCAGTACCGTTTGTTGTTCTATCTACAGTTTCATCATGCATGGCAACTAGATGACCATCTTTAGTCATCTGAAGATCGATTTCTATATAAGAAGCACCCATAGCATTATGACTTTTATCATATGAATAAAAAGTATGTTCTGGCGCATAGCCACTTGCACCTCTATGCGCGACCGTTGTATATTTCTCGCCCGTTAGATTTTGTGCTCTATTTGGATTATGTGAGTTATTATCCTTTTGGTTTGATGGTGTGGCATGTTGTTGTGTTTGAACATTGTGGTTATTTTCGTTTGCCGATGTTATAGATGTCGTTCCAATTAAAGTTAAAGATAACATTGTTATACTCGTGGATAGTACTTTTTTAAAATTTTGCAAGAATGGGTCACTCCTCGATATGTATTTACATATCAACCCTACAAAATAAAAGTGTGTTTGAGAATAACATTTACAGGATTAAAATTTAAGTTTTATAAAGTTAATATTTTTATAACAATATATTAAAATAATTAAAATCTTTCTAGTATAAATATAATAGGGAATATTATTTTCTGTATCACGCTATCTTCATATAAGACTCCAAATCAACAAAGTAAAGGTCAATTTCTATGGAAATTGACCTTTACTTGTAGTTAAAGCTACTATGTTGGTGATTTAATTGTTTTATCTTTTTTTAAAATTTTCAATAGCTAATTTAATCTCATCTCTAACACGTTGGAATTCTGACCACGATTTACCAGCCGGATCATCAAAACCCCAATGTTCTTTTTTGACATTTGGCGGTAATATTGGACAATTCTTATCTGCATCACTACATAATGTTACGACCAAATCTGCTTGCTCTATGATCTCATTATCTATCAAATCTGATGTATGATTTGAAATATCAATATCTACCTCTTTCATAGCTTCTACAGCTTTAGGGTTGACGCCATGTGTTTCAATACCCGCAGAATAGACATGCCACGTTTCACCTAATATATGCTTTCCCCAACCCTCAGCCATTTGGCTACGACATGAGTTTCCTGTACATATAAAATAAATTGTTTGTTTGTCCATTATAAATACCTCTTTTCTTAAAATATGATGAGTGTAAGGTATAAACCTAACAATGTTACAAATAATACTGGAATGGTAATGATAATACCTGTTCTAAAATATGTACCCCATGAAATTTTTACACCTTTTTGTGTTAAAACATGTAACCACAATAACGTTGCCAAAGAACCGATAGGGGTAATTTTAGGACCTAAGTCAGACCCTATAACATTCGCATAGACCATGCCTTCTTTCATCGTTCCAATTACATTGGATTGACCAATAGCAATAGCATCTATTAATACAGTAGGCATATTGTTCATAATTGATGATAAAAAGGCTGATATAAAGCCCATGCCCATGATACTGCTAAATAATCCATAACTTGAAACGTTGGATAATACATCTGCTAAAATTGTGGTGATACCAACGTTTTTTAATCCAAACACTACTAAATACATACCAATAGAAAATAGCACAATGTTCCAAGGTGCGCCTTTAATCACTTGCTTGGTATGAACTGCTTTAGATTTACGAGCTAAGAGCACAAAGATAAAAGCAATGATACCAGCAATAATTGATACAGGGATATGAATAAATTCACTTACAAGATAGCCAACGAGCAATATGGCTAATACAATCCATGAAATTTTGAATAATTTGGGATCTTTAATTGCATCTCTAGGCATTGTAAGATTTTCAGTATCAAATGTTTTTGGTATAGATTTTCTAAAATAAAGCCACAACACGAGAATGCTAGCTATTAAAGAAAATATATTAGGGATTATCATACGACTAAAATATTCAATAAAACCAATATCAAAGTAATCAGCAGAAACAATATTTACTAAATTACTTACAATTAAGGGCAATGATGTTGTATCAGCAATAAAACCACTGGCGATAATAAAAGGGAAAATCACTTTTTTATTAAATCCTAAATTTCTTACCATCGCTAAAACGATAGGTGTTAAAATTAAAGCTGCGCCATCGTTGGCGAAAAATGCTGCTACTATGGACCCTAACAACATGATAAAAACAAACATTTTTAAGCCATTACCTTTTGAAGCTTTAACCATATGTATTGCAGACCATTCAAAAAATCCAATTTCATCTAATATTAATGAAATAAGAATAACAGCAACAAATGTTAACGTGGCATTCCAAACAATCCCAGTTACTTCTATTACATCGGAAAAGCTAACTACACCTGTAATAATAGCTATGATAGCCCCAGCTAAAGCTGTAATACCAATATCTAATCCCTTAGGTTGCCATATGACAAAAGTTAATGTTAAAAGAAAAATTATAATTGCTAAAATAGTCATGTTTAACACTCACCTGATTTCATATTTTTGCATACGCAATGTTGGTTAGATGTGTTAATCATATTGAGACTTTGATTGATATCGTCTAAAATAGCATGATTAAGCTGGTACATACGTTTATTGCCATTTTTGCGTGTATTTACTAACTCGTGATCTACTAATGACTTCATATGGTGACTTAGTGTAGGTTGTGAGAATTGAAAATGTTCCAACAAATCACATGCACATAATTCACCACAAGAAAGTAAATCTAATATTTCTAATCTGCTTGAATCGGATAAAATTTTAAGCAATGCTGAAAGTCTTTTATAAGACATATGTATACCTCCTAAACACTAAATAGCTTAGGATGTATATAGATATTCGTCTATATAGTTATGCGATAAATAGTCAATGAGGGAATTGATTTTATTCAAAAATAGATGATGTTGAATAATTTATTAAACTTATACAAAGGTATATCGAGTAAAGTAAGTGAAATGTAATAAAGCGAAGCGGTTTGGATAGTGTAAAAAAGAGTCTGCGACAAAAAGTTTTGGACAAATGTGACGTATTTTGGCAAGACTCTTGTGGAAATAGGGCAAGCTGAAGACTACAGGCTGAAGCTGTCCCTTAAGAAAGCGAGCCATCAATAAGAAGTATTGAATAAAAAGGAGCACTCAGATGAATTGAATTAAATCATCTGAGTGCTATTTTTCTGAGATTTGTGTCCCAGATTCTGTTATAAAGTTTTTTAATTTGTATCTTGTTGCTGCTTAATGACTGATAATTGGTGTTCCACAGCTGCTTGTCCAGTTGAGCCATAACTAATTCTACGGCTAACACAATTTTCTGGCTTTAAGAAATCATAAATATCTGCATCAATACTTGTATGCGCATTTTGATATTCTTCCAATGGCACATCTAATAAATAGACATTATGTTGAATTGACCATAGTACGATTTTCCCTACAATTTCATGTGCTGTTCTAAACGGAACTCCTTTATTGACTAGGTAATCTGCCAGTTCAGTAGCATTTGAAAAATCATTATAAACAGTTTGATGTAGACGATCGACATTCACAGTCATTGTATCTATCATACCTGCAAAAATACGCAAGGAACCTTTTACCGTGTGAACAGCATCAAACAAGCCTTCTTTGTCTTCTTGCATATCTTTGTTATATGCTAAGGGTAAACCTTTGAGCGTCACTAATATGCTCATTAGGTTTCCTGTCGTACGTCCTACTTTACCTCTTATTAACTCTGCCATGTCAGGGTTTTTCTTTTGAGGCATGATTGACGAGCCTGTTGAAAACGCATCCGATAAAGTTACAAAATTGGCTTCTGCTGATGACCAAAAGATAATTTCTTCAGCAAAACGCGATAAATGTATCATTGTTAATGATATGTTATGCAATGTTTCTACAATATAATCTCTATCGCTTACAGCATCTATACTGTTTTCGTAAACAGAGTTGAAATTCAATAAAGATTGCGTTTCATGACGATCGATTGGATAAGTCGTTCCACTTAGTGCAGCAGCGCCAAGTGGGGAAATATCGATACGCTTCAAACTATCCTGAAAACGCGATTTATCTCTATCTAACATCCAGTAATAAGTTAGTATATGGTGTGCAAATGAAATGGGCTGTGCTCTTTGTAAATGCGTATAACCTGGCATAATTGTATTGACATGTTGTTCTGCGATATTGACGATGGTTTGTTGCAATTCATTGACGAGCTCAATAATCTGAGTAACTTCATCTTTTGTATATAAGTGCATATCAGTAGCGACTTGATCATTTCTGCTACGTCCTGTATGCAATCTACCGCCTGCATCACCGATACGTTTAATTAATTCATGTTCGATGTTGAGATGAATATCTTCTAAAGAAACATCGAACGTTAAATTACCTTGTTCATAATCATTTAAAATCGCTGTTAAACCATTAACTATTTGCTTACAGTCTTCATCAGTTATGATATCTTGTTTGGCTAGCATTTTAGCGTGAGCAATACTTCCTTGCACATCATATTGAATGAGTGTTTTATCAAAGTGAATGGAGGCATTAAATTCATCGACCCAATCTTCGGGCTGCTCACTAAATCTTCCTCCCCAAGCTTTATTACTCATCTAAGTAACCACCATGTAACATAGAATTAACTTTTGTAGGTAAACCAAAGATATCAATAAAACCGACTGCAGATTCTTGATTAAATGCATCTTCCTTAGTATAAGTAGCTAATTTTTCGTTATATAGTGTATGTGGTGATTTTCTGCCGTTTACAACAGCACTGCCTTTAAATAATTTAATACGTACATCACCAGAAACGAATTTTTGTGTACTATCCACAAAAGCTTTTAAGCTATCTGTTAGTGGAGAGAACCAAAGACCATTGTATGTTTGTTCCGAAAATTGTTTTTCAATAACAGGTTTAAAATGAGCTACATCTTTAGTTAAAGTAATTGTTTCAAGTGCTTTATGTGCTTTCATTATGACTTCTGCTGCAGGCGTTTCGTATACTTCTCTTGATTTAATACCAACGAGTCTATTTTCTACATGATCAATTCTACCAATACCATGTTTACCAGCTAATTTGTTTAAATCTAAAATTAATTGACTTAATTTATAAGATTTACCATTTAAAGCGATAGGTAAGCCTTGTTCGAACGTAAGTACGATTTCATCAGCTTCGTCAGGTGTATCTTCAATTTCATTTGTTAAGTCAAATGCATCTTTAGGTGGTGCGGCATATGGATCTTCTAAAATACCACATTCATTACTTCTTCCCCATAGATTTTGATCAATAGAATACGGAGAATCATGTTGGATCGGTACTGGAATATTATGTTTGATTGCATAATCAATTTCTTCTTCACGGCTCCAAGCCCATTCTCTCACTGGAGCAAATACTTTTAACTCTGGGTCTAAAGCTTTTATCGCAACTTCAAAACGAACTTGGTCATTACCTTTTCCGGTACAACCATGTGCAATACCTACTGCATTTGTTTTACTAGCAATTTCAACTAATTTTTTTGAAATTAAAGGTCTTGATAATGCGGACACTAGGGGATATGTGCCTTCATACATCAAATTGCCTTTGATTGCATATGAAACAAAATCTTCACTGAATTCTTCAGTGGCATCAATAATATGACATTCAATTGCTCCCATATCTAAAGCTTTTTGATGAACTAGGTCTAAGTCCTTACCTTCACCAACATCCAAGCAACAAGCAACGATATCATAGCCTTTATCTATTAACCATTTTACTGCCACACTTGTATCTAAACCGCCGGAATATGCTAAAACTATTTTTTCCTTCATATATTACACCTCAATTGAATTTTTTAATATGTTGTTTATAAATTTGATATTAGTAAGTATAGCAGAAGAATTATGAAAATAAAACCATTTTTATACATAATTATGCAAATTGTAGAAATTTCTTACAATTTAAATTTTACTTATAGTACTCATTTATGGGTTTGTTTGAGTCTTTATTGGATTAATAGAAATGTATATATTTATGAATATATAATTAGATGTTCTGTTTGTTATATAATAAATGAATAAGCTAAAACATTTATAAAAAATCTTGTTTCATAGGCTAGTTGTTTGAATAGTCAAAATAAACTTAGTAAAATATGTATGAAATCAAAAACACTGGAGGCAATTTAGATGACTCATATTCAATTAGATTTTAGTAAGACGTTAGAATTTTTCGGTGAACACGAATTAAAACAACAACAAGAAATTGTTAAATCAATTCACAAAACAATTCATGAAGGTACTGGTGCAGGTAGTGACTTCTTAG
>ERZ1023458.235-NODE-235-length-11072-cov-4.589907_pt1 | contig 11072 bp, 8 predicted proteins | sample MGYA00380527_ERZ1023458 | MGnify/ENA primary metagenome ERZ1023458 (study PRJEB33173, sample SAMEA4830409) | metagenome | study: EMG produced TPA metagenomics assembly of the PRJEB25223 data set...
AACAAAAGGTGGTATCCGCTTCCACCCTGACGTGAATGTAGAAGAAGTCAAAGCATTATCGATGTGGATGACAATGAAATGCGGTATCACAAACTTACCTTTCGGTGGTGGTAAAGGTGGCGTCATATGTGATCCAAGAGACATGAGTAATTTAGAACTAGAACGTTTATCACGTGGATATGTCAAAGCTATCTCGCAATTTGTAGGACCTGCCAGTGATATCCCAGCACCAGATGTATATACAAACCCCCAAATTATGTCCTGGATGATGGATGAATATAGTAAAATCAACCGTTCAAATGCATTTGCGTTTATTACAGGTAAACCACTTTCTTTAGGTGGTTCGCAAGGCCGTAATCGTGCTACAGCGCTAGGTGCTGTAATCACAATTGAAGAAGCTGCAAAACGTCGCAATATTAATATTGCAGGTTCTCGTGTAGTGATTCAAGGTTTTGGCAATACCGGAAGTTTCATTGCTAAAATTTTACATGATAAAGGTGCTAAAATTGTCGCAATATCGGAAAGTCGAGGCGCTTTATATGATCCTGAAGGTGTAGATATTGAACACCTTCTAACATTGAAGGAACAACATGGTCGTGTAACACCATTGTTTGAAGAAGTCCTTCCTAATGAAAAATTATTTGAACTCGACTGTGATATTTTAATTCCTGCAGCATTATCTAATCAAATTACAGAAACAAACGCACATTTAATTAAAGCTAAAATTGTGGCAGAGGCAGCCAATGGCCCTACGACACAAGAAGCAACTAAAATATTAACGCACCGTGACGTTTTAATCATACCAGATGTACTTGCTAGTGCAGGTGGCGTAACGGTATCTTACTTCGAATGGGTTCAAAATAATCAAGGCTATTATTGGTCTGAAGAAGAAATTATCACGAAACTTGAAGAAAAGATGGTTGAAGCATTTAATAAAATTTATGATTTGGCAGAAAATAGAAAAATGGATATGCGCTTAGCAGCTTATGTTGTAGGTCTAAAACGTACAGCTGAAGCAACACGTTTCCGTGGCTGGGCATAATACTTACTTTCTATTTTATGTCGCAAAAAGCTGATTCAAATTTGAATCAGCTTATTTTTTTACCTTAGTATTCACGCTTTAATCAAATTTCAAAATTAAAATACTTTCCTATTGATATATTTACATTTTTAAAAGGTTTAAAAATAGAATTTTCTGAATTTGTTTGAAATTAAAAATTATCCAATATATACTTATTTACAACAAAGGGGAGGTTATACATTATGAAAAACAATATTTATGGTAATGTACCATGTTTTTTAAATGGTAAAAATCTTACATCAACAGATAATTTAGATACAGATGTTATTGTTTATGGTGCACCTTTTGAAGGTGAAAGTACCTGGGGTGACTATACTGGTGTTGAATTAGGTCCAAAGCAAATTAGAGTTTGCTCAGCACGTTATAGTCAATATTTACCAGAGTTGAACCATATTGATATTAGCGAACATTTAACAATGGGCGATGTAGGTGATGTACCATTTGTTGCGCACAATAATCAACAAAGCTATGAAAACATTGAAAAATTCACTAAAAGGCTATGGGAAAGTGAGAAATTTTTAGTTGGTTTTGGTGGTGAACATGGTGTCACTTACCCTATTCTTAAGTCACTGACAGGAACGGGTAAAAAAGTGGGCATTATACATTTGGATGCGCATTATGACAACATGCCCGATTATGAAGGAGAAATTTACGCTCGTAACACCCCATTCATGAGATTATATGAAACAGATGGTATACGTAATGAAAGTATCATTCATACAGGTATTCATGGTCCTAGAAACAAACCAGAGACAGGCCGTTATGCTCAAGAAGCTGGTGCAGTAACACTTACGATTAATGATATTAGAGCAGCAAAAGATTTAAAACAATATGCTAGAGACATTTATGCTCAAGCGAGTAAAGATGTAGATGTCGTCTATTTAACAATTTGCAGTGATGTACTAGACTTTGCCTTTAATCCGGGCGGTCCTGTAGATGGCAATGGACTAAGTTCTTATGAACTATTAACAATGATATATGAGTTTGGTGCGTTAGGCTTATGCGGTATGGATTATGTAGAAGTTTATCCAATGCAAGACGCAAACCAGAACTCTGCACACTTCGTTTCAACAGCTGTATTATATGTACTTGCGGGTCATGTAAATTATTTAAATAAAACGAAATAATGAGGGGTGATGACATTGGTCAAAAATGTAAGGAAGATTATTAAATCTCTTGGTCCTGGTATGATTATCACCGCTTCATTTATTGGTCCTGGAACCGTAACAACAATGACACAAGGTGGCGCTGGGTTTGGTTATAGTCTATTATGGGCTGTTGTTTTCTCAATTGTTGCAACCATCGTACTCCAAGAAATGATTATTCGACTGTCACTCGTAACAAGAGAAGGTTTAGGGGAAGCAATACAAGAATTGTTTGCCCATAAAGTAGGTAAACTGATTATTGTATGGTTTACCTTAATAGCTGTAACCATTGGCTGTGCTGCTTATATTAGTGGCGATTTAATTGGAACTTCACTTGGTGCAGCATATCTATTAAATTTACCAGAAAATCTAGTAGCCCCTATCATCGGCTTTATTATTTTACTTATCGGGTTATTTGGTAATTATAAATTTTTAGAAAAAATAATGATTTTTCTTATGGTAATCATGGGCATCATCTTTATTACAACTATGGTTGTGATTAAGCCAGATATTTTTGGTATTTTAAAGGGTGTATTTGTACCTACGATTCCGAATGGCTCTATTATAACTGTCATAGCATTAATTGGAACAACAGTAGTGCCTTATAATTTCTTCATCCACTCTACAGCGGTACACGAACGTTTTAATGGTATAAAAGAACTCAAATTTGCGCGTTGGGATACTATTATTTCAATAACTGTTGGCGGTATTATTTCGGCAGCTATTCTTATTGCCGCTGCCACATTAATTCGAGGCGATGAAGTCAAAAGTATTATTCAACTTTCTGGCCCACTTAAACCAGTTTTAGGCGATGCTGCACCCTTTGTAATTAGCATTGGTTTGTTTGCAGCTGGGCTTTCATCAGCGATTGCTTCCCCTACTGGTGCGGCAGCTACAATAAGTAGCTTATTAGGATGGAAAGGTGGCATGGAAAGTAAAAAATACAAGATTGTATTTACAGTCATTATCCTTATTGGTATTACAACATCCTCACTCGGATTTGAACCATTAGAAGTATTGTTAGTGGCACAAGCTTTAAATGGTATTATATTACCTATCGTCGCCATACTAATCTTTATTATCATCAACAAGAAAAATCTAATGGGCCGTTTCGTCAATAACATTTGGCTTAATATTATCGGTTTTATCGTTGTTTTAATCGTCACATTCTTAGGCCTTTATAGTCTAGTTGACGCAATTACAAGTTTCTTGTCTTAAATAAAAAAGACGTATAGTCCAATTGTCTACAAAATTGGTTACTATACGTCTTTTATTTACATTTTTAGCGATTACATTAAACGTTTTTTACTAAATTTATTATAAACCCATCTAATTAATAATGCAGCACTGATAAACAGACCAATATAGCCAAATGTTTTAAACACAAAGTTTACAAGATCTACAAAGCCAATAAAACTTAAGATAAAAGCTACAATTAAAGAAATTGCCAAAAGTGCAACGTAGCCTTTACTACTTGGTCGTGTAAATCTACTTAAAAATGGATACAACATACCAATACAGCTATTGAAAATAACACCAATCATTACTGCTGACATAAATACACCTATATAAGGATGTATATCATTGGCCAATAATAATGTAGGAATATCTACACTATTAGCATTTTGGATGTTAGCCATTAATCCACACGTCATAATTAATAACAATATACTAAATGACAGGCCACCGTAAAATGCTCCCCTACGCGCTGTTTTATGACTCATAGCATCACTACCAACGATGGTTAGGAAACTAAAGCTATTTCCAATAATTAATCCTCCATAAACAATTGCATCCCACCACCATATGGAACTAGACGTTTTAGATGGTTTTGTATATTGTGCTACCTCTGAAAATAGAATTGTAGGATTGATAATGTTATAGCCCGCAATCACTAAAACTGCGATTACTAAAAACGGCGTAACTACGCTTAATATTGTCATGATCTTATTAAATTTAAGTTGCAGTACAATAAAAAGTAAAATTACAATCGCTAATGAACCTGTCCACATCGGAAGTCCAAACCCTTGATAAAGTGCAGAGCCTCCACCAGCAATCATGACCACAGTTAAACCAAATAAAAAGAAAATTGTTAAATAATCAATTACCTTACCGACATATTTTCCGAAAATATGGTTCAATGAAATTTCATATGTATTCGCGTCCAAACGATAACCAATTTTTGAAATTTGTCTAGTTGCAAACGTTACAATAATACCTGTAAGAATTACTGCAATATATGCATAATTTCCATGGTTAACAAAGAATTGTAATAGTTCTTGGCCCGTTGTAAATCCTGCGCCAACTATAAAACTAAGATAAGCGAGCGCAGTTTTAACTGCAGCCTTATTATCTTTACTCATTTATCATACATCCCCTTCAAAGTTAGTTACTATGTACTATTTATCAGGTTTTCAAAATAAATAATCATTGTGCCAATAGATTAAAAACACAAAAATCGAAACAAACGGGAGCGAGACAAATATCATACTTTCATAGTAGATGCTTTTGTCTCGCCCCAGCAAAAGTAACTAGGGTTAATAAACAATTTATCTAGTCAACTTTTTCACTTCATTCAGCTCATAACAACCGTATTCAATTAAATCAAAGCCATTCATTTATACCTAGACTCAAAAAACTTTAAAATTTAACCTAAATAGCTCCTGCCTCTTCTAAATTTTTCCCTTTCGTTTCCGGTGCCATATAGATTGACAGTATAAAACCAATAAATAATAGGGTTGATGAAATATACATTGTTATACTCAACCCATAATTTTCTAAAATCATCGGAAAGAAAAATGTGCTTAAAGCAGATGCTAATCGACTCACAGTAGTAGTAAATCCTCCACCTGTACCACGTACATAAGTTGGGAATAGTTCATATGGATAAATCCATTGGTGGCTTCCCATAGCTGTATTGAAAATACCGTAAATAATAAATAGTACAAGTATAATTAGAAATGGAGCGTTTCCTCCAGATACTATACCTAATGATAACAAAGCTAGTGCAGTAATCAAGAAGGGCCATATCAAAGTTGGTCTTCTTCCATACTTTTCAACTAAGTATAATGCTGGAAAAATACCTATTAAATAAAACATATTAATAACAGCAGATCCTAAATATTTTTGTGAGCCTTCATGGAATCCAAATTGTGAAAGAATCTCAGGGATATACGTTCCAATAGCAAATGTAGTCATCACTTGTAATGACCAAAATACAGAAACAAAAAATGTACGTCTGCCATAACCATTTTTAAAAATATCTGCCAAATTTGTTTTCTTATGCTCATGAATTGTATTTGAAACAACCACGTCGTCACCAAATATTTTTTTTACAATTTGTGCTGCTTCTACACTTTTCCCCTGTTTTGTTAACCAGTGTGGAGATTCTGGCATATTAAGTCGAGCTAATAATAAAAAGATAATTGGTAAAGCCCCGCTTAATAACATCCATCTCCAACTCTCTGTGCCTAATGGGAGCATAAAATAACCAACAAGATACGAAATAGCATAGCCAATAAACCAAAATGCATTAATGCCACCTAGCAATGCTCCCCTATGCTTTCTGGGTGCAAATCCGCTCATAAGCGAACCAGCTATTGGATAATCTGTACCTAGTGCAATACCAATCAACAATCTCAATACTACTAACTGCATTGGATCTGCAACAAAAAATTGTGCGGTGGTGAAAACACCTAATAACAACATATCAATAATAAACATTTTTTTCCGTCCTAATATGTCAGTAAAATAACCGCCAACTAACCCGCCAATGACCATACCTGCTAATGTCCCCATACCTAGTAAACCAATCATCGTCACAGACATTTCAAAATCATTTTGCATTACTGAAAGTGCGATGGCTATAATTCCTAAACTATAGCCATCAACAAAAGAACTGCCACTAGCATAAGAAAAAATTTTCATGTGAAACTTACAAAAGGGCATATCCTCCATAGATTTATTTGTCATAAAATAGCCTCCACATCGTTTTTGTAAACGCTTACAAAACTTCTCGCAAATCTTCATTTTTGGTAAAACCTAATAAGCTATTAATATTTTGAGCAGCAGTATACCCAGTTTGAATTGCTGTTTCAGTATAAAACGTGCCTAAATAATCACCTGCTAAAAACAAACGCCCTTCTGGTTCTATTAATGTTGATTGTATATCAGCACGTCCAGGATACACATACGCTGATCCATATGGAAATTTATTCACCTTAGCTTCTACGACATAATCTCTAAACCCAGGAAGAATCTCTTCTAAATCATTCAGGTATATTTCTAATATTTCGTCTTCAGATTTGTCAATTAATGCTTTACCTCTATTCGCAGGTGAAAATGTCATAAAGCTACTGCCCTGTTCACGATTTTTCTGTTGTGCATGAATGACATTTGAATTGTGTATTAAGATATCGAATGATCTCTTGGGAGTAGCAAATGCGTACACATCATCCCAAATTTGTTTACCTTGTTCATTTGTTAAGAATGATGCACTCACATGTGGGCCATATTTAATTTGGCTAAGTGCATAATCTAGCTTTGCACTTAAATTTTTTGTAATTTTACGTGTGATTGGTGCTGGTGTAGTTATGATGGCATACTTTGCAGTTTCTACAAACTCAGTTCCATTTTGTTGATATTTCACTGTTACAAAGTCTTGATTATGAATGATTTCTTGGACATGTGCATTGATTTCAACTTTATTTTTTAAATGGTTGGCAATTGTGTTCGTTAATGTCGATGGACCTCCCATTATGTTTTGGGATAAACCGCCTTTTTTATTCCAAATCATATGAAAGTAACCGATGCCTGCACCAGCTGAAATTTGTTCAGGTTCACCTGTTGACCTACTTACTGTAGGCCTAAAAATAGCATCTGCGTCAACTGGTAATTTTCCTGTAAAATCCGAAAATGTTTTATTATTCATAAAATCTAAAATGCGTTGTTGTTGTACACTATAATCTTCAACTTCTTTCTTTTGAGCAACCTTCGCATATTTCATCACTGCAGCTCTTACTTTTGCACCTGCAGTCAACATTGCTAGTCTAGATTTCCATGACATAGGCACTCTAAATGGGTACAATTCTACTCGTCCATCTAACAAAAGTTTTCCATCTAAATGCATAGCACAAAGTTTTCCAGGCACTGGTAATGACTTAACACCTACAGATTTTAATAAATCATCTGTTGCTGATTCTTCGCCTGCATAAACATGCCCGCCCCAATTCATCCAATAGTTACCACGTCTTTCAGACATCACGCGTCCACCAACACGATTTTCTGATTCTAATAATAGTATATCGTGGTTACTTAATCTCCATGCTGCTGATAATCCTGCCAATCCACCACCGATAATAATGACATCTTTCATATTAGCACCTTCTTATTCTAATTTTCTTGCACTTAGTTATTTATTTCATTCAATAATTGTGTCATTTTCTTTTCAAAAGATTCAGATGCTGGTTGTAACGGCAAGCGGCAGGCAGTTCCTGAGATACCTAATGCTTTCAAACCAGCTTTAACTGTTCCAGGTACAGTTTCTTCTTCTAATAAGTTAAATAAAGGTAGTAATTTCTTATTTAATTCAGCTGCTTCTTTTACATTATTTTCTTGAACTAACTCATACAGTTTTGCAATTTTATCCGGAACTAAATTATGTACAAGGCCTATTGCACCATTTGCTCCTATTGATAATGAAGGTAAAAATAGATCTTCAAAACCATTTAACAAAGCAAAATCTGTATTATCTTTCACTAAGTTAAGTAATTTAGATGTATGAATACCGTCTGCAGTATTTTTAATACCGATCACACCTTCAATTTGACTAATTTCATGTATTAATTCAGGTGAAAGTTCAACGCCTGTTGCATCTGGATAATGATAAATAACGATGCCAATGTCAGCATTTTTAGCCACAGCGTTATAATGATCTAATATCCCTTCGTCACTTGTAACCATATAATATGGATTGATGACTAATGCTGAGTCTGCACCAACATGTTCTGCATAATTCGTCAATTCAATTGTATCAAGCGTTCTATGACAACCAGTTCCTGCCATTACTTGGACTCTTTTATTCACTTGGGATGTTACAAATGCTATGATTTTTTTTCGCTCTTCGAAAGTCATCAGTGAGTATTCTCCAGTACTCCCCCCTACTAGCACGCCGTGAATTCCTCCTGCAATTACATGTTCGATTAATTTTTCAAACGATTCAAAATCAATGTTTCCATTTTCTAACATTGGCGTTGGTAATGCTGCTATCATTCCATATGGTTTATACATAATATTATGCTCCTTATCTTTTTTTATTTTAATCTATATTAATCATGACGCTTTTAACTGACGTATAGCTTTCTAACCCATACTCGCCGCCCATTTCTCTACCGATACCAGATTGTTTATAACCACCAAAAGGCATTGTTTCTATTTCAAGACCTACTGTGTTAATCCATACTGTGCCAGCTTCTAACTTTTTGGATATATAATGACCGTGTTTAATATTTTGTGTCCAAACACTTGAAGCTAAACCATACTGACTATCATTAGCTCTATCAATGACTTCATCAATATCATCAAATACAAAGACAGACATGACTGGACCAAATATTTCTTCTCTCGCAATGGTCATATCATCTTCCACATCTGCAAAAATAGTAGGTTCAACATAATAGCCCTGTTCATATGCTTGATTACCACCAAATATTAATCTGGCACCTTCTTTTTTTCCTTTCTCTATATAATCTATTACTTTGTCTTGTTGTCTCTTTGAAATTAACGGCCCCATATCATAACTATCATCCATACTTGGACCTAATTTTATTGACGCTGCTTTTTCCTTTAATCCCTCTAAAACAGTTTCATAAATATCGCTCTGCACATAAACACGCGTACAAGCACTACAAATCCGTCCTTAGATATACATTTTGCCCCTAAATGCGCCTTCAATCGCTTCATCTAAGTCAGCATCTTTTAATAAAATAGCTGGAGATTTACCGCCTAATTCTAACGTGACATTTTTTATTTCATCTGCTGCACTTTTCATTACATTCTTACCTACATTTGTAGAACCTGTAAATGCGATTTTATCTATTTTCGAATGATTAACGATTGCCTCACCTGCTGTTTTACCTGGGCCAGGAACAATATTAACTACCCCATCAGGAAAGCCAGCCTGCTTAAATAACTGAGCTGCATATAATAACGATAATGGCGTTTCAGTCGCTGGTTTTATAACAATCGTACAACCCACGGCCAATGCAGCACATAATTTCCAGGAAGCCATTAATAATGGAAAATTCCACGGAATAATTTGTCCAACAACACCAATAGGTTCGTGAACCGTGTAACTGACCAAGTCATTTGAAATTTGAGTGATTTTACCACTAATTTTTGTTGCAAATCCAGCATAATATTCAAATTGTTGAATTGTTCCATCTATATCATCCACTAATGCAACATCATATGGTTTGCCACTATCAATAGATTCAAGTTGAGCCAACTCTTCTCGATGTGCTTTTAACAACTGTGCAAAATCATAAATAATATTACTTCTTGTATGCGCTTCCATTTTTGTCCATTCACCATTATCAAAAGCTGCTCTTGCTGAATCAACTGCATAATCAATATCTACATGATCAGCTTCATGTACATTAGTTATGACCTTTTCAGTAGAAGGATCCAAAACTTCAAATACCTTTCCTTCATTAGCATTACAATAAGAGCCATTAATATAAAGTTGGATATCTTCTTTCAAAAATGATTGCACTTTTGGTTTTAAATTTTCAAATTTATAATTTAGCAATTTTATACCCCCTTGTTTTTATTAAATAGAATATTATCACTTGAACGAACAAATGTAAACCCTTACATTTATAAAAGGAATATTTTTGTTCTTTTTCAGAATTTTTATTTGCTATAAACCTTTGTTATGATATAGATAAAGTTATTTGAATGAACAGAAACGAGGCGCTTGGTTTTATGAATCAAAATCCAGATTTAAAATCAAAAATTGTAAAAGTTAAAAAAAGTTTACCCAAAAAACAGCAAAAACTCTGCGACTTTATACTTAAACATTTTGAAGACTTAGGGTTAATAACGATTAAAGAATTGTCTCAACAAGCTGAAGTGGGAATTTCTACAGTTATGCGTACCATACACGCTTTAGATTATGAAAATTTCAATGATTTTCGTAAAGATATTTACAATGAAGCCTTGCCAAATGAAACTAAATTCTCTCTTAAAAATGCTTTTGGTGACATCAATCATGAACAAGGTTATGCATTGACTGATGTTTGGGATAAAAGCGTCGATTTATTAAATCAATCATTAAAACCTGACTTAATAGAAAACTTTGCTACTGCTGTTGAATATATAGAAAATGCAACGAGTGTATGTATTCTTGGTACACGTCCTTATAGGGCGACTGCTTTATATTTTGAGCATTTACTAAACGAATTTTATTTAAATATTCATCAGCTTAGTAATGATACTGATGCTATTTTTGATAAAATTACCAAAATGACTAAAAATGATATATTGATTGTCTTCGCTTTTGAACCCTACACAAATTCAGTGATTCAAGCTGTAAAAGAAACAAAGCGTCAAGGCAACCGTGTTATTTTAATCACAGATTATGACTCTTCACCAGTTTTAGAGTATGCAACTATTACTTTAAAACTTTCTGTTAGAAAGGATCATTTTTCAATCATTCCAATTATTGCGCTGATCGATGCATTAGTGTTGGAACTTGGCAGACGTACTTCAGATAATGCACTATCCAATTTAGAAAAATTAGAAGATGTATTATATCGCAACAATATTACTTATAATGACGAATAGAA
>ERZ1023458.237-NODE-237-length-11003-cov-4.053982_pt1 | contig 11003 bp, 8 predicted proteins | sample MGYA00380527_ERZ1023458 | MGnify/ENA primary metagenome ERZ1023458 (study PRJEB33173, sample SAMEA4830409) | metagenome | study: EMG produced TPA metagenomics assembly of the PRJEB25223 data set...
AATGTAAACGAATTATGGTATGGTGTCATACCAGTTCAAATCATCGGTTTTGTTTTAGTTTTACTATTCGCTGTATTTTTGGGTTTTCGAGAAAAAGCAATCATACAACGTAAAATCAATTCAGGAGAAGTATCTAATACACAAGACGTAGATATACATAAATTGGTTGAAATATATGAACAAGATCAAGATATTAAATTTCCGATTCGTGGCGTTGCTGTTACTAAGCCTTGGATTAATTGGATCAACGTCATACTCACGCTTGCTATCATTGTAGCAATGCTAGCTAATATCGCACCGCCCGAATTTGCATTTATGATTGGTGTTGCGATTGCTTTAATTATTAATTTCCCAAATGTAGACGAGCAAATGAGCAGACTTAAGGCACATGCGCCAAACGCACTTATGATGGCAGCCGTAATTATCGCTGCTGGTATGTTCTTAGGCGTATTGAATGAAACTGGTATGCTTGAAGCAATAGCAGTAAGCTTTATCCATATTATACCAAACGCCGTTGGACCATACTTACACATTATTGTCGGTATCTTCGGTGTTCCACTAGATCTATTAACAAGTACGGATGCTTATTATTTCGCTATCTTACCTATTGTAGAACAAACAGCCGGTCAGTTTGGTGTATCGTCTGTATCGACAGCATATGCAATGTTAATTGGAAATATTATCGGTACGTTTGTCAGCCCATTTTCACCTGCGTTATGGTTAGCGATTGGACTTGCCGAAGCAAATATGGGAACATATATTAAATATGCTTTCTTTTGGATATGGGGATTTGCCATCGTCATGTTAATTATCGCTATGTTAATCGGTGTAGTAACATTTTAATTTATGAACTGTGTTAATTTATTAAAAACATTTGCGCAAAAATGATTAATGGGAGTGGAACTGAAATTACATTTCATTGTTCCACTCCCATTTTTCATTTATATATAGCTTTATTTTGGAGTCATACATAATGATTGACCAATGCTCCAAATCACTATGCTTTATTGTACTTAGCGACATTTTTAAGGCTAATCACTAAAATAAATGCTACTAATGCAATTGCAGCTGAAAAATAAGTAGTTGCGTAAACATTTAAGTTCGATACTACTAATCCACCTACAATACCACCGATACCAATACCTGCGTTTAAACTAGACATATTCCAACTCATCACTTGACTCGTATCACCTTCAACATGCTCTATAATGCCACTTTGCACAGCTGGATTAGTACTCCATTGCATAATATTCCAGATAAAGATAATCATGAGTAATAAACCAGTTCCTGGTAAAAACATATTAAGCAGTAACATCATAACAATAAACACAGCTGTCGCAATGACCAACCAGCGTTTGCTCGTAAGTCTATCTGATAAAAAGCCACCCATTGATGTTCCGATTACTCCTGCAATACCATTGATTAATAATGCAATTGAAACAAATGATAATTCGTGTCCACCGGAAAGGATTAAAGGATTAATATAAATGAAAGTAACCGAGTTAGCTACTAATAATAAAAACGTGATGCCCAAATATTTTGTAACTTCAACGGGTCTTAACACTTTGGAATAAGTATTTGAATGATTTGATCCTGTGTCTGTCTCAGTATTTGATGACAGATGATCACTTAGTTTTGGAATATAGATATACATTAGGATGCCTACGAACAAACTAATAATTACAATAAATAAAAACGTATATCTCCAACCCACTAAATCACCTATCACTGTCCCAATCGGCACACCAAAAACATTTGCACCACTAAATCCAGAATAGACAATGCCGATCATTTTTCCTCGGTGTTGTGGTGCAGTTAATAATGCAGTTAAAGCTAATATCTTAACCACGATTAAAGCTGCAGCTGCAGATGATAAGATACGTCCAATAACTAAAATAGAAAAATTAGGAGCAATTGCAATAATAATATTGCCTACAACAAGTGCAAACAGCGCCCATAATAAAACCATACGTGGTGAAAAACGATTCGTTAACTTAACTAAAATAGGTCCTGCTATTGCAAAAGTAATTGCATATAATGTAACTAATTGTCCGATAATTGCTTCAGAAACATGCAAATCACTACTCATCAAATTCATAATACCAGCAACCATCATTTCAACCATTCCAACAATAAATATACTTAGTATAAAGGTAAATATGCGCATGACTGACATAAATAGCCTCCTCTCTTTTATGTGATTTCAAAAATTCTATAACTGCTACATTATAAACCATTCGTCAATATATATGAATACTTAGCAATACATGTTCTTAAATTCATTTCAAAAAACAGGAAACAGAAGAGGCATCAAAAACCATTTTGATACCTCTTCACGTTCCCTGCCAATCTTAGCTTAAAATTTCGCATAAAATAGATTTGACTATAGAAATTGAAATAATGTTCATGATAACAAACATGTATAAAATACGTTTAGCGATTGTCTTTAGGGATATGTCGCGCAATTAATTGATCTCGTTCATTAAAGAACTGACGATAACTTAAATATGTTGCAATCAACGCCGACATAATAGTGGCTGTAGTATGAATGAATACTACTAATAGCTGAAATTTCACAGCTTCTAATGGATCTACACCACCGATAATCAACCCTGTCATCATACCTGGAATCGAAACAATTCCATACGTTTTTACTGAATCTATCGTTGGCACAATTGCCGTTTTGATACTTTCACGTATTGTTCCTTTGGAAGCGCGTTTTGGATTTGCACCTAATGCTAATTTGGCTTCGATTTGACTCATTTCTTTAACAAACTCACGATCTAAATTCTGATACGCAAGATTGATTGCAATCAAACCATTGCTTCCAAGCATCCCTGCAATTGGAATCACTTCATTAGGTTTGAACTCAATTGCGCCCGTGACTACAATCCCCACTAATGGTAAGGCTACGCCAATAAAGATTGCGATAAAGGAAATCCAAAACACGTGATGCATAACGGGTGAAGCTCTACTTATCGTATTCCACGATGCATTGATGATGATGATTAAAACAAATAAAAGCAACAACCATGTTTGGTTTACATCAAATATAAAATGCAGTAAATAACCTAAGATAACTAATTGAACAACTGCTCTTAACGTTGCAATGAGTAAATCTTTAATGATATGTAACTTTTCTTTGTATGACACAATGATTGGAAAAAGTAGGAGTGTCGCAGTAAGCACTAATGCAGTGGTACTCATCATAATTCCTCCTCCTTCTCAATCTGTCCATCCACAATTCTAATGCGTTTTTGAAAATGTCTCATACTTTGATCATTACTATGTGTAATCCATAAAATTGTTATACCTTCATCTGCAAGTTTAAAGATTAAAGATTCAATTTTTTCACTATTATGCACGTCTAATGCACTTGTTGCTTCATCTAATAATAATACTTTGGGTTTATACATTAACTGTCTCGCTATCGTTACACGTTGACGTTCTCCACCAGAAAGATGATTTACTCTCGTATCAAAGCTATAATGACCTAACCCAACCGCCTTCAAAAGTGATTTGGCTCTTTTACGATTGAACTTGTCATTTCTTATTTGTGCAGGGAAAGCTAAATTATCACCAATGGTACTATCAAACAAATCACTTTCTTGTAATAAATAGCTAATTTCCATTCGTAACTTTTCTGGATTAATATTTTCATATGCTTGATTATTAAAATATAGTTCTCCTTCTGTAGGACTTATCAAATTATTTATCAAACGTAACAATGTACTTTTGCCGCTTCCTGAAGGCCCAACAATCGCAATAGTTTCTCCAGCTTTGATTTTCAAATTAATACTGTTAATAATTTGTCGGTTATCTATCCGATATGAAACATTTCTGAGCTCTAACATTTTGAACCTCCTAAATAATATATAGGTTATACCTATTACGACGATTTAATATCCTGTCATTATTTCGTTAAACCGTTTTATTCAAAAACACACGTTAAATATCATACGCTAACATTATTTTAAAAATACAATCGCAATAAAAGAGATAAAATTGTTAAAAGCATGCAATGAAATTGATACAGCTAGGTTTCGCCCACTTTTCAAATACACAAACACCAATCCAATTGCAATAAAAATATAGCTTCCTATTTCAAATGGTGATGTAGCCCCTAATACATGAATACCTGCAAATAATATGACAGATAATACACTTGCAGCAGCATATGTGATTTTTTTACCTAGTTCATGAATGATTAGATGTCTAAATAATAACTCTTCAATAATCGGCGTCAAAATAACAATATCTAAAAATAAAAACGGGAGCATCCAATTGTCTCGAAACAGCGCTTCTAAAATCAATTGATTTTGCGTTTCATTATACTGTAATGACTTAGGTAACAAAGTCATAAGCCAATCATATAAATTATTAAATACGAGGGTAAATATGTATACCATAAAAATAATCAAAATATATTTGCGTACTGCCTTAAACCTATCGATCGCAATTGCTGTAACATTTTCTTTAATATGCATTCCATAAAAACTTAATATGATACATATTTCAGCAATAACACCACCAAAAATCAGTATATTCATATCGCTCAAATGATATTTGCTACCTATGTTAAAAATGCCATATGATGCGATTAAAAGCAGCGCTAATATAAGCGGTATAAGATAATTGGCAATGATATAAATAGGGATTAACCAAAAGTCCCTTTTAACAATCTTCTGATGCTGCCAAATATTCTTTTTAGTTAGTTGTGTTGTTAATGGCTTATCAGTCATATGTCACCTTCCTTGTAGCTATTTAACCATAATATAACACAATGCTTTAACATTTTTATAAGTTGATTTACCTTTTCTTTTTGAAAAAAGAATAAATCATTCTGTCACCATAACTATAGAACGCATTGTAAATTGTATAATTTATTGTATTATATAACTATATCAAGGGGGAATGTTACATGACTATTTTGACTATTTTACAGTTCATCGTCAACGTAATCATTGTTGTTTGTTTAATAAGCGTACTTGTTTTAGGGGCAGTATTACTTTTTAAAGATAAACGACAAAAGCAACATAGTGTTTTACGCAATTATCCATTACTCGCACGCATTCGATATTTTGGAGAAAAAATAGGGCCTGAGTTACGTCAATATTTATTTTTAGCAGATACCAAGGGTAAACCTTTTTCTCGTAATGACTTCACGAATATTGTATTGGCTGGGAAATATAATTCGAGAATGACTAGCTTCGGTACACAAAAAGATTATGAAGATGGTTTTTACATTCAAAATACTATGTTTCCGTTGCAATCTAAAGAATTACATATTGAACAGGCACCGTTGATTTCATCATTCATTTATACAATTGAGAATGAAAGACTATTTAATCGTGATGAACACCGTACAAAAACAGAGATAGATCCATTCTATTTAACAGATGAAGATGCCATTATTTTGGGTTCTGAATTGGAACATCCTTTCAAACTTAAAAGACTGGTTGGTCAATCAGGAATGAGTTATGGTGCATTAGGGAGTCATGCGATTACGGCGCTATCAAAAGGATTAGGACAAGCTGGAACATGGATGAATACAGGTGAAGGTGGATTATCAAAACACCATTTATCAGGTAATGCAGATATCATCTTCCAGATAGGTCCCGGTTTATTTGGTGTACGAGATGCGTCAGGGCAATTTGATATCAATGCTTTCCAAGAGTTAGCAAATAAAGATGCTGTTAAAGCTTTTGAAATCAAATTAGCACAAGGTGCAAAAACACGAGGCGGTCATATGCAAGGTAATAAAGTAACACAGGAAATAGCTGACATTCGTAATGTTGAACCTTGGAAGACGATTAACTCACCTAATCGCTTTGACTCTATTGATGATCCAACCGATTTATTAAACTGGGTTATACAATTACAAAAAGTTGGTCAAAAACCTGTTGGATTTAAAATTGTAATCAGTAAAGTATCAGAAGTTGAAGCGCTCGCACAAACAATGATTGAAACAAATCAATTTCCGAATTTCATTACTATTGATGGAGGTGAAGGTGGCACTGGCGCAACATTTCAAGAATTGCAAGATGGCCTAGGTTTGCCTTTATTCACTGCTTTACCAATTTTAACTGGTGTACTCGAGAAGTATGGTATACGCAATCGAATTAAAGTGTTTGCATCAGGTAAACTTGTAACACCTGATAAAATTGCTATTGCATTAGGTCTAGGTGCTGATTTAGTCAATGTTGCACGCGGTATGATGATTAGTGTCGGATGTATTATGAGTAGACAATGTCACATGAACACATGTCCTGTAGGTGTCGCAACGACAGATCCAAAACGTGAAAAAGGATTAATTATAGATGAAAAAAAATATCGCGTCACAAATTTTGTAACTAGCTTGCATGAAGGTTTATTTAATATTGCTGCCGCTGTAGGTGTAACCTCTCCGACTCAGATATCGAAAGAACATATTATTATCAAAAAGAAAGATGGTAATATTCAATCCATACATGATTATAAATTAAAACTACTAAACTATAATTAACTGCAAATATTAAAGCAGACAAGCACACAAACATCTTTGGTTAAAAAATAAATTTTAACAACATCTAGAAAGATAAAACAGGACAGAAATCTAATTTTATTTTAAATTTTTTCGTCGCCCCACCGTGACAATAAGGGCTAGAATTGAAAAAAGTATAAAATGATTACCTGTAATGACAAAATGAAGGCATCTGGAACGAATCAATGATGTCCCCGACGCCTTCATTTTGCAAATATTTATCTCAATAGTTCCATTTTTAAATAGAACTATTCAATTGTTCTGTTAGCTTAGTTTCTATTGTTTCTTGTTTATCTTCAAGTGGCTTAAATTCAAATAAATTACCATTAATAAAAACGGTTGGAATGCCTTTAATCCCTCTTTCAAATGCTTCTTCATTGATTGCTAACGAACGATCGTCAGCTTCTTTACGTGGTACAAGATTATATTCTTCTTCCATTTTTGTTTCAATTATCGCAAAGTTAACTTTCCATTGCGCTTGCGTATTATACAATTCACGAATAATGTCTAAAGTTTTTTCAGGTTGTTGGTAGTTTAAATATATATTTGCTACAGTCCCTTTTAATAATCCTTGTTTAGTTTTATCAAAATGTTTGATTGTATGTTGAACTTTCCCTTGATCAATCAATGGCTTTAATACAGTGTCAGCAGCGAAAAAGTAGTTTTTGCAATACGGACAAGCGAAATTGATAAATGATTCTACTTTTATAGGTGCTGATTCTGAGCCTATTGTTAAATAATTAATTTCTGTCATTGTCTATCCCTCCACATTGTTTATAATTATATTGAATCATGGACAGTTCGTGAATGCACACGTTTAGTCTTACTAAATCATTCAATACAAACTTCAGCTGTATATCATCTATTAAATTAATAAAACAAAGCTCAATCAATTAGTTTATAAAGTAGTTCATGATAAAATGAATATAAATATTTTTATTAGGGGGTATAACATGAACAATTCAATCAAATTATTAGAATCATTAACAAATGTTGACGGTATTGCAGGACATGAAAAAGCAGTAAAAACACTTATGCGTGATTATTTGTCACCGGTAAGTGATGAAATTGTTGAAGACAATCTGGGTGGTATTTTCGGTAAAAAAGCTACATCTACTGGTAATAAGACATTAATGGTAGCAGGACATTTAGATGAAATCGGTTTTGTGGTTACTCAAATTGATAAAGATGGATTTTTAAAATTCACACCGATTGGTGGTTGGTGGAATCAAGTGATGTTATCTCAAAAAGTAACTGTCACAACTGATGAAGGTAAGAAAATCAGAGGTATTATCGGCTCCAAACCACCGCACGCCTTGTCACCGGAAGAACGTAAAAAAAATGTAGAAATTAAAGATATGTTTATTGATATTGGAGTTAAAAGTAAGAAAGAGGCTGAACAATTCGGCATCGAAATCGGCAATATGATCACACCATACAGTGAGTTTGAAACACTGGCAAATAGCAAGTACTTAACTGCTAAAGCTTTTGATAATCGTTACGGCTGTGCACTTGCTGTTGATGTTTTAAACAACCTAAAAAAAGAATCCATTGATATTAACTTAGTTTCAGGCGCAAACGTACAAGAAGAAGTGGGTCTTCGTGGTGCTAAAGTTGCAGCTAATAAGATCAAACCTGACTTAGCACTTGCTGTCGATGTTGCTGTTGCCTATGACACACCAGGTATGTCTGGTCAAACGAGTGAGACAGCTATTGGACAAGGACCTGTAGTCATTATTATGGATGCTTCAAATGTTGGTCATGTTGGTTTTATTAATCATATTAAAAAAGTAGCTAAAAAACATAATATAGATATCCAATTAGATTCTACGCCTGGTGGTGGTACAGATGCTGGAAGTATTCATGTTGCCAATGAAGGTGTTCCTACAGTTTCTATTGGGGTAGCTCTACGTTATATGCATTCAAATGTTTCTGTATTGCATACAGATGATTATAAAAATTCCGTAGCCTTAGTAACTGAAATCGTTAAATCTTTAAACGACGATGCAGTAGATAACATCATTTGGTAAACAACTCAAATATATAAAAATTAAAGCCGTAAACATGAGTAACATCACTTTGTTTACGGCTTTTTTATGATATTTAATAACAATTAATTTCAAATTATATCATTCTTAATATGAATTATTCCGTAGAGTTTTTCCAACGCGCATCACTTAACATTTCTCCCGGCCAAGTATATGCCGTCACACCACCATCGATTGTAATGGTTTCACCTGTTATAAACGAACTGTCATCAGAAGCCAAGAAAGCAATGAGTTTACCTACTTCATCAGGTGTTCCCAAGCGTCCTAAAGGTGTAACCCACTTCTGATTTTCTCTAAATATTTGCCCCTGTTCATCTTCTTTGGTACCTGTCAATTTATCTACTAGTGGTGTTTCTATCGTACCTGGTGCGACTGCATTCGCTCTTATATGCTCACGTCCATATTCTATCGCTGTTGATCGAGTGAAATTGATGATACCTGCTTTTGCAGCATTATATGCCGAACGATTTAAATCTGCAGCATTTCCAGAAAATGACGCCATATTAATGACGGAGCCACCATTTGACATCATTAATGGTAAAAAGAATTTAGTCATTAGAAATGTCCCTCTTAAATCAACATTCATAATTCTATCAAACACATCAATTGGAAATTCATGAATACGTCCAGCACCATTATCAATACCAGCATTATTAAACAAAATATCAATGTGTTCATAATCTTCTTGAATAGATTGTGCCAGCCTTTCGACTGCATGTGCATCTGATACATCAACAATATATCCTGAAGCTTTATTACCTGTCTGATTGATTGCTTTTACAGTATCATGTACAGAATCGGAAATATCAATAGCTAAAACATGTGCCCCTTCTTCAGCCAATATATGGGCAGAAGCAGATCCAATGCCAGTACTTGCACCTGTTATTACAGCAATCTTATTTTCTAATCTTTTCATCTATAACATATCTCCTTTTATTTCTCTTCTTTTTAATTTAATTACTCTGTAATGCATTTCCTTTTTAACCACTTTTAAAACCTTTATATAACGCTTTCATAGATGCTTTTCTATAGAAATTCAAAATTTATCATACTCATTTCAAAATGAGTTTGTTATAATTTCGATAACTTATTGGGGAGGTAATAAAAATGGCGTCGAATATTAGAGAAAAACCGACAATGATAAATAAATTCTTGAACATTGTAGAAAAAATTGGAAATAGATTACCTGATCCAAGTATATTGTTTTTTCTAATGTGTCTTGGACTTGCAATCATTACGTGGATTGTTTCACTTTTTCACGTCACTGTAAAACATCCTGGTACAGGAAATACCATTGCTATCAAAAATATTTTAAGCAAAGATGGTATTTCTATGATATTAAATGATGCGATCAAAAACTTCTCTGAGTTTCCTGCGCTTGGTTTAGTATTGTCAGTGATGCTTGGGGTTGGCATAGCTGAAAGAACAGGTTATTTTGATAAATTAATGGTACAAATTGTTCATAAAGCACCGAAACAAATCATTGTACCAGTAATTATACTCATAGGTATTATTGGTAATGCTGCTGGTGATGCAGCACCAATTGTTTTGCCACCATTAACTGCTATGGTCTTCATTAAATTAGGTTATCACCCTATTGCTGGGTTAGCGATGGCTTACGCATCAGCACTTGGTGGATTTTCTGCGAACGTCATGATTGGAATGTCAGATGCATTGCTTTATGCTTTTACAGAACCAGCAACAAAAATCGTTTCTGATAAAATCACAGTTAATGTAGCTATGAATTGGTACTTTATTGCAGCTAGTGTTGCTGTTTTATTACCAGCAGTTTATTGGGTGACAATGCGCTTTGTCATCCCACGTTTAGGATCATATGATGATACGCAGTCTAATATTAAAATTGATGATGACAATCACGGTCTAACGCCTAAAGAGAGTAAGGCTGTGTTTTGGGCAAATATAAGTTTTATCACAACGCTTATTTTACTTATCGTTATGGCAATACCACAAAATAGTTTCTTAAGAAATGCTAAAACTGGTAGTTTATTGAATGACTCCCCTATTATCAATGGCGTTGGGCTGATTATTCTGCTTATTTTTTTAGTGCCTGGTTTGGTATATGGCATAATAATGAAAGAATTTAACAGTTCGAAAGATTTAGGTAAAATGCTCTCTGATTCAATGGCTTCCATGGGATCTTTTATCGTTATCGTCTTTTTTGCAGCACAATTACTGGCATTTTTAGAATGGAGTAATTTAGGTATGATCGTAGCAGTAAAAGGTGCTGAGGTACTTCAAGGTCAAAACGGAATCGTCCTTATTTTAGGTGTGATTTTTTTAGGTGCGATCATAAATTTATTAGTCGGTAGTGCATCTGCAAAGTGGGGAATACTTGCTCCTATTTTTATTCCAATGTTGGTGATTGTTGGCTTTCATCCTGCATTCACACAAATGTTGTATAGAATCGGTGA
>ERZ1023458.241-NODE-241-length-10902-cov-4.564488_pt1 | contig 10902 bp, 12 predicted proteins | sample MGYA00380527_ERZ1023458 | MGnify/ENA primary metagenome ERZ1023458 (study PRJEB33173, sample SAMEA4830409) | metagenome | study: EMG produced TPA metagenomics assembly of the PRJEB25223 data set...
TGGTATAGTTGGTTTATCTTTATTAATTTCTTGGAATTTTTCAAGACTGTTCATAGTTTCAAATACATCTTCTTGTGTTACTTCCATTTCCTCTACTGTCATATCCCGTCCCCCTCTAGTTGCTCATATGCTTTTTGAGTATAGAATTAAATGTTTTGTTGATTTCCCCATCGTCCATAGGTGGATTACATGATTTGCCCCACGCTATCACAAGTCCGTATACTAGGTTGGCATCTACATATCTTCGTAGTAAGTACCCACTAATTGATGCTAGCGCTTGATTACGTTCACCCTCACCAACACCAAACGCAAGATCACGCCAATAAGACGAATCACGTTTTTTATATTGGCTTGAGTAATTAATGGTAATTGGTTTATTTTTTTGGCTATCGATTGTTTCCGATAACACATTTAAATCACCTATAGTGATTGCAGGTGCATCATTATATTTAAAAATATATGGTATATTCTTATTTGGCTTTACTGGTAGCGCCATAGCTCTTGAAGGTTGGAAACTGCCTTCATCAATTTTGTAGCCAATTTTCTTTGCCAATACTTGCGTATACTTCCTATAATCATCTGCACTCACAGGCTTATTTATAGGTACCATAAGGCGAATACGTGGTTTTTCAGAAATATGGTTATAAGTTGTATGGAATGCCCAAGAATAGCTCTCTAATTGCTTACAAATAGCATTGTATAATCCTTTGAAATCAGTAATATCATCATAATCAAGTGCTAGTGTATTTCTGTTTATAATGTTTTCATCATTACGGTATTTTTGAATTAGTTTGCCGTCTTTTTCCATGTCTTTTACATCTCCATAAACGACTAAACCACGTTTATATTTATCATCGTTATTCATTGGCGTTTGTATTCTATTAAGCCATTCCGACCACATAACATTATTCGTTTGAACAAATGAATCGGAATATAAATTTTTGTACTCGATAATTTTTAATTTAAAATCATGCTGTAATTTTATTTGTTCAAAGCCCATTTTTTCGCCCCTCCTACTTTTAAAACAAGGCATGAAATGGTATAATTAATATATAAATAAGCCGTTCCATGCTTGTTTTTAATATTCCAAATTGCATTAAACGTTATCAGATTCTGTCGCCAAACATTCTTCTGATGACGCTTTTTCTATTTCTAACACTTTCAAATTTTCTATTAATTTATCGAATTGTTTTAAGTAAGATAGCATCAATTCTGTAGTTTGTTCATAATTTATTCTACTTTCGTTATAATTTAATGCGTATTCCATCATTTCTTCTTTTGTTTCTAATCTTCTTTTGATAAATACATCTTCACCATGCCAACATTGTGCAGACAATACATCATCAAATTTTTCTCTTAATACTGTAAATTCACAAATTAGATCTTTTTGTTTCCAGTTCATTTTATTTACTCTCCTTTAATAATTGTTTTTTAATTTTTCTATCTTCCAAACTATCTTTAACCACAATTGATATAAGTGATAGTGGTGTATATAAACTCAGAGCATTAAAGATATCCTCTGTAACAATTCCTACTACTGATGATGCTGTGGCACTTGCTAAAATAAGTATTATAAAATTCTTCATAATATCCTCCTAGGAATTATATATTTCATTAAAATTTTTCTTAATATACTCTTTCATTGGTTCTGCTAAAAACTTGTAATGATCTGCTTGTGATTTAGGTTCATGTACATACTTTTCAATGTCCTTTTTAAATCTCGGATTAAGCAAAAGTTTTTTCATAACTGAATTCCTTGATAATTGCATGTGTGACTGTAAATCTTTGAATGACCACACAAGTTTAGGTTCATTGATAATTACAATACCTTCATTTTCTTGTAGTTGTTCTTGCATCATTTTCACCTCCTTATTAAGCAGTTGCTTGTATGTTTAAATATTTATTGTAGATAGTCTTACTGACTGAAATATCTAAAGCAAATTTGTTAATAGAAGTCATTTCCATTTTTTATTTTTCTTCATAAGATATTGTTCAAATTTCTCTACATTAATTATCTTCAATGTTGCACTTAAACTAATATATAAATCATTTATGCCTAAATTTTCATTCTCATATTCGCTTAATTGTCTATATACAGTTGATGTACTCATACCAAATATTTCAGATAATTTTTTAGGTGATGCGTATTTAACTGGGAACACAATTTTACTATCTTGTAACGCTGTGTTTTGTATTGTAGGTACTTCCATATTATTCATAAATTCCAACTCCTTTTTAAGAAACTTTTTGAAACAAAAACAAAAAAGGAGCTTAAATATATGGAAAATAAAACATTAGCTCAACGAATTAAACTCATTAGGCAAGACCTAGGGTACACTATGGAAGAATTTGGTAAGTTATTTAATGCTAATAAATCAATGGTCTCAAAATGGGAAAAGGGCGCCACTAAACCATCTCCCGAAAGACTTAAAAAATTAAGTGAAATAGTAGGTACCAACGTTTTATCATTAATTTATGATTCTCCAGAGGAGTTTTTATATTATAGTTTTAATGAAAAGCCACCTATCAAAAGTAAAGAGTATTTAACAAAAGAAGGTCTATACTATATTTATTTTTCTGTATTAGAAAATTATGCATTAGACCATAATATTAAAGATTTTAAAAATTATGATTTTTTTGATGAAGATTCTATTGAACTAATAAAAAGCGTGAAAAACAACGCCAAAATTGTAGTTATGGCAAAAATAAACATATTAAAAACTATGTTACGTGTTATGAGTAAAATTGATGATGAGACTTTAGAAAAAACATTACCGTCTAGATTAGCAAATATAATAATCGAAAATAAATCAAATATCGACAATATAGATGATTCAGAGATAATAAATAATGGTTTTATTATAGAATCAATTGAGCCGTACGATTTTTATAAGTCAAAAGAAGACTTATCTATATTTAAAAAATCAGACGATTTAATGCAAATGTATTCAAAAATGTGTGAACGTATTTGTGAAAATAATTTTGACGTTGACGAAGAGATTTCTAATACTTTTTTGATTCAAGATCTTGCAAAGGATATATTAGATGAATTTAATGAGACGCAAAATAGTGATTTTATATATGAACCTATTTTTAATTTTTCTAACGATATATTTAACCATAAAATCAAAGAATTAAGATTATACTTTCAAAAAATAAAAGATGAACAGCAATAAAATACACTAATTTAGTACAATTATTAAATCGAGGTGATTAAGTGGCATACATTGAAAAGCGAGGAAAAACATGGAGATATTCAATCTCATATGTAGACGATGAAGGTAACCGAAAAAAAGTTCAAAAAGGTGGTTATCGTACTAAACAAGAAGCTAAACGAATTGCAGAAGATTTAGAGTATAAAATGAGAAATGGATATGCTGTAAGTAATGGTATAACATTTGCAGATTATTTTTATCAATGGTATGAAGTTAATAAACTACCACACGTATCAGAATCAACTAAAAGACATTATGAATCTGCATACAAGCATATTAAGAACCATTTTAGACACAAATTATTAAAAGATATTAAACGTACTGAATACCAAAAATTTCTCAATGAGTATGGTTTAACGCATAGTTATGAAACGATTAGAAAGTTGAATAGTTATATACGCAATGCATTCGATGATGCTATACATGAAGGTTATGTTATTAAAAACCCTACATACAAAGCAGAATTACATGCATCTATTCCAGCCAAAACAGAAGAAATGAAATTTATTAATGAATCTGAATTCAAAAAACTTAAACATTATTTTGAACAAAAAAATACCACCTCATCACTTGTGCTATTAGTGGCACTTGCAACGGGTGGTAGATTTTCAGAAATCGCTAAATTGAAACGTGAAGATCTGGATATTAAAAATAATAAAATTCATTTAAGAGGTACCAAGACCGAAACATCAGACAGAATAATAAGCATTGATGCAATAACTATGAAACGTATTCAGTCATATATTGATTCACGACCTACTAATATCAGTGGTTACATCTTTACTGTTGACGGTAGAACGATAACTAATGCTGCCGTAAACAAAGTACTAAGAAAAGCATGTGCTAATCTAAATATAAAAGAGATAACTATTCACTCGCTAAGACACAGTTTCTGTTCTATACTCATACATCATGGCTTTTCAATACTTTATATATCAAAACATTTAGGACATTCCAACCCAGCCACGACACAATCCATTTACTCCCACCTACTTCAAGAAACTTATGAGCGTGAAGATGAAAAAGCAATGAAATTATTAGAAACTATTTAAGCCACTTAATAATAAATATTAGGTGGTTTTTTTTTAATTTATACCAGTCCCCAAATAGTCCCCACAAAGTAAAGAAAAAGCTTATATAACAACGTTCAATAACTTTATAATATGCTCTTCGAGGGGATAATTTGAATGTACTTCGTTATAAGACATTACATTAAATAGTGATTTATCGGGCTTTCATTGACTTTTATTTTCAGTCGTTGAAAGTCCTTTTTATTTTCTATACCTAGCAAAATATAAAAACAACTATCCAGAGGATTTAAAAACAAATCTCTGTCATTTATAACGTTTAAATGGCTTAACTATTGCGATTTAAGCGTTTAAAGTTTCGTGAAAATTATTTTATAGTTCTTTTTAAACATTTAACCGCTTAAATATATCTCCATTATTTCACATTGATAAACGTGCTGCCTAAAACATCTCTCACATCGTGAATAACTAAAAAGGCATTTTCATCTACTTCATTGACTAATTTTTTAACTCTTGTCACCTGAGACTGAGGTACAACAACATATAACATTGTCGTTTCAGTTTTAGCATACCCGCCTTTTCCGTTTAATAATGTCGAGCCCCGACCGGTAAAGGAATTAATTTTGTCACTAATAATTTCATTCTTAGTAGAAATGACCGTAACACCTTTTTTAGGATTAAAGCCTTCAATGATAAATGAAGTCGCTCTTTCTGTAATGAATAACATGATAATCGTAAATAACACATTTTTTAATGGTAACACCATTAAGAAAGATAAGACGACAATACCATCTAAAATAAAAATACCTTGTGATGTTTTCATTTCTGAATACTTACTTATGATTTTAGCAATTACAGATGTGCCTCCAAGTGTACTCCCTGTAGAGATTACTAGTCCAGCACCGATGCCTATAATTGCACCACCAAATACAGAGTTAATAACAAAATCATCTATACCTAAATTAATATTTTCAGTTACTCTTAAAAAGAATGAGAGTGCCGTGTTTGAGATGACAGTATAAACAGCGATTGTTTTGCTTAAATACTTCCAACCTATAAAAACAACGATTGTATTAATAATTAAAGAAGACCAAGCTGGAGAAAATCCTAAAGTATACTTCAAGGCTAGTGCGATACCGACTGTACCACCATCACCTAAATTCGATCCTAGTAAAAAGCAATTTACACCTATAGCGTTGATAAACGTTCCAATTAAACATAGGATGATACTTTTATAATGATTTTTTATTAATGCTGACATTTATTCACTCCCATTCTGTTCGATTTAATCTAAATTATCATCACGTCATATGTTATATGCATTCAATCCATGCCTAAATAACTAACTTAGCTATTCCTGAACTTAAATTTCAATAACAACACATTTAAGTGACAAAATTTAATTTAGAATTAATAAGGCATCGTAAGATCCTCAGAAAATACACTCCTATTAAAAAAGACACCTCTTATGAGGCGTCATCTATAAATCTAATTAGAATATTATAATATCAAAACGTAGTTTTTTTCAATAACATTTTAATATATTTTTAAATTTAGTCTTATCATTTGTAATAAATGCCACATTCTTTTAAGAAGAACTCATTAAAGTTCGATTGTTTCACCGCTTCGGATTTTGTCAGCCATTTGGTTTAATTTTCTTAAACGATGATTGACACCAGATTTTGAAATTGTACCTGAAGACATCATTTCGCCTAATTCTTTTAAGGAAATATCTTGATGTTCTATTCGTAATTTCGCTATTTCACGTAATCGATCAGGTAAGTTATCTAACCCAATTTCTTGGTCTATTAATTGAATACTTTCAACCTGCTTCATCGCTGCACTAACGGTTTTATTTAAATTAGCTGTTTCACAATTAACTAATCTATTTACAGAATTTCTCATGTCTCTGACAATACGCACATCTTCAAATTTAAGCAACGCTTGATAACCACCGATTAAACTCAAGAAATCAGAAATTTTTTCAGCTTCTTTTAAATAAGCGATGCTTCCTTTTTTACGTTCTAGATGTTTCGCATTGAGTTCATATTCATTCATTAAATTCGTAATACCTTCTGAATGATCTTCATACAATGAAAATATTTCTAAATGATAGGAAGATGTTTCAGGATTATTCACTGATCCACCTGCTAGAAAAGCACCACGTAAATAACTTCTTTTCATTTCATCTTCATGAATCATCGTTTCATCTATTTCATGCGTAAAAACACCATTTTTCAAAATACCTAATTCATCTAAAATTTCTTTGGCACGCGCTTTAATTCTACAAATATAAATATTGTTCTTTTTTAATTTCATTTTTTTTCTTACAAGTAGCTCTACTTCAACATTAAACACTTTTTTTATTAAGGAATATATACGTCTTGCTGTCGTAGCATTTTCAGTTTGAACATTTATCACAAATTGTTGATTGGAAAGACTGAGTGCACCATTCATTCGTATGAGTGCACTGAGCTCTGCTTTTGCATTTGTTTCATCTACTTCTATTCTAGTAAGTTCATTTTTCATTTCTGATGCAAAGCTCATACATCTTCAGTCCCTTCTTATCTAAGTTTAATACTTAGTTTGTTTTACGATTTTATTTATCTCGGTTAAATTCAATCGTTTCTGTTTCTCTCATAGCAATCTCGTAAATCATTTTAGACAAGACCTCTGTATTATGTCTAACATAATTCTCTTGTGATACTTCTACCAGATTTTCGTGTGTAAAAACTTTTATCTTTTCTGCTTCCATATCTTTCATGTTGCATTTAACTGGATCTGCGCCATCTTCTTTATAACGACGTAAAACATCGGCGTTAAACGTCTGAGTACTACATATAGCATAGTTTATACAATGACGTCCCATGTGATTATGTATTGCATCAACATGATCTAAAGCATTGTAATGATTAGTCTCACCAGGTTGTGTCATAACATTTGATACATATAACTTTGGCGCATCGCATTTTAATAATGAATCCGCAATACCTTTAACGCATAGATTAGAAATTACACTTGTATATAGCGAACCTGGTCCTAAAACGATTAAGTCAGCATCTTCTATCGCTTCAACAGCTTCTTCCATGGGTTCTACATTTTCTGGTTCTAAAAATACACGTTCTATCTTTTTATTTTTTTTAGGAATTTTTGATTCGCCATAAACAATTTCACCGTCTTCCATCACTGCATTTACGCGTACACTGGAATTTGTTGATGGTATCACTCGACCTCTTATATTTAAAATTTTACTTAATTCTTTTACCGCATGTCCAAAATCATCATTCATATTCGTTAATGCAGCTATTAACAAGTTGCCTAAAGAATGACCTTCAACTTGATTTTCTTTAAAACGATATTGGAACAATCTTTCAATTGTTGATTCTGAATCGCTGAGTGCTGAAATTACATTTCGTATGTCACCAGGTGCAGGAATATCCATTTCATTTCTGATTTTCCCAGTACTACCTCCATCATCAGCAACTGTGACAATGGTCGTAATATCTATCGGAAAGTCTTTTAAACCACGTGCTAAAACAGATAAACCTGTACCACCACCAATAAGTACAAGTTTAATTCTTTTCATTTTTTTGCTTCACGCCACTTTCAATTTGAGCATCTCTATGATGCACATATACATTATAGTCAAAATTTTCGTTAAGCTCTGCACCAATGCGTTTAGCTAGAGCTACAGAACGATGTTGGCCTCCGGTACAACCAATAGCAATCACAAGTTGTGATTTACCTTCTTTTTTATATCCTGGAATCATAAATTTTAATAAATCCATCAATTTCTCATAAAAAATATTTGTTGTTTTCCATTTCATAACGTAATTATATACTGCTTCATCTTCTCCAGTTAAAGGTCTTAGTTCATCCACATAATGCGGGTTCGGTAAAAATCTCACATCAAACACTAAATCCGCATCCATCTGAATCCCATGTTTAAAACCAAAACTGGTTACATTAATATTGAATGTTTGATAATTACTTTGATTAAAGTAATCTCCGATTCGCTTACGAAGCTCTTTGGGTTTCATAAATGATGTATCAATCGTGTAGTTTGCTAAACTTTGAATCTCAGCGAGTAGACTGCGTTCTTCTTCAATCGCTTCAATTAACGAGCGTTGTCCTTGTTCATTTAATGGATGTGCACGTCGCGTCTCTTTATAACGCGAGATCAACTTTTCGTTGGATGCTTCTAAGAACATCATATCAACGATAATATCTGAGTTACTTTTGATTTGGTCGATTTCTTTAATCAATGATTTGAAAAGTTCTTTCCCTCTTAAATCAATGGCAATGGCTACCTTTTGCAACGAAGGATTTCCTTGACCCATTAATTCTACAAATTTCGGCAACAGTATTGGAGGTAAATTATCTACACAAAAATAACCGATATCTTCTAAACTTTGTATTACAACCGACTTACCTGCGCCAGACAAACCCGTCACAACTAATAATTCACTTTTAGTCACTTCTTTTTCTTCTCGTTGCATTACTTTACACCATCCAAAGATTATTTTTAGACATTCCATTTATTGTTCTGGAATTTTATTATCAATACAAGCAATCATTTTAACTTAGTCAGTTTATGACCACTATGCTATCACATTATATTTTACATGAAAAACGACTTTGGTAGTAGTTTTATCACTTAATTGACCCTAAGTACTATCGTAGACTGACTTAAATGAAATAAATTTGTGTCCACAAATGCAATTGAGTCTTTTTCATTTTTTCAATTAACATAATTTATAATAAATTAGCTTCTGTGTGATCTATTTATTATATAGCTCCTGAAATACACATATATAGTAGGTTTATACCTCACACAAGCGATTCATTGAGCTAACACTGCACACTTACATTTAAAGTACAATTATGTAAAAAAGCTAGAATGTTAAACCTACATGATTAATGTAAGGTTGATACATTCTAGCCTGTCTGAATCTCGTTATTATTCAATTAAATTCTATAAATAATATATTTTAATCTTATGCTTCTATGGTATCTTTTAATTCTTCAATATAAGAAATTGCACTTTGTGCTGCGATACTGCCGTCACCTGTTGCAGTTACGATTTGGCGTAGGCCTTTTGCACGTACGTCGCCAGCAGCATAAACACCTGGGATTTTCGTACTCATATCTTCATTAGTGACAATATAGCCTACTTCATTTGTAATGCCTAAATTTTCAAATGGTGCTGTTAATGGTTTCATACCAATGTATACGAAAACACCGTCAGCATCGAAAGTTTGTTCAGCACCATCTTTTGTGGATTCTAAAGTAACTGAACCAACTTTACCGTCTTTTTCGTTGATTGTTTTAAGTGTATGACTCCAAATAAAGTCGATTTTATCATTTTTAAATGCACGATCTTGTAAGATTTTTTGCGCACGTAGTTCATCTCTACGGTGAACGATTGTTACACTGTCAGCGAATTTTGTAAGGAATGTACCTTCCTCAACTGCAGAATCTCCACCACCGATAACAAATAATTTTTTGTTTTTGAAGAATGCACCATCACATACTGCGCAATAACTCACACCGCGGCCACCTAATTCTTGTTCACCGGGCACACCAATTTTTTTATATTCAGCACCAGTAGATATAATCACAGCTCGCGCAGTAATCTCACTGTTGCCAAGATTTATAACTTTATATTGACCTTTGTCTTCAATTGATTTGATATCACCATATTGATATTTTGCGCCAAACTTTTTAGCATGTTCAAACATTTTAGTTGATAAATCTGGCCCAGTAATCATTTCAAAACCTGGGAAGTTTTCAACCTCTTCTGTATTTGCCATTTGTCCACCTGGCATACCACGTTCAATCATTACAGTACTTAAGTTTGCACGTGATGCATACACGGCAGCAGTCATACCAGCTGGCCCTGCACCTACAATCGCAACATCAAAATCCACTTGTTCAGCCATTTAAATTGCCTCCTGTTTATTAATTCATTATACGCATTATATATGATTTCTTGCATTTCATAAAATTATATGCTTACTAAATAGTCTATTGTTTTATTTAAACGATAAGCCGTTATATCAAACCATTCTAATACTTGTTGTTTGGTAATCTTAGTGTCCATACTCCGATAATACATATAAACAAAAGCAGCCACATAATCATCTACATTAGTTAAATCTGCTTGTTCTGCTATAATCGCCTCTGCTTTATCAATCCATACAATAAATAATTCTGAGTTATTTTTCAAATATTCAATATTATACAACATTAACATGCCTCTATGAATAAAATCTAACTTATTTAACTGTAAACCTTGGATGAGATAAGTTAAATATAATTTTTCATAATCATTCATATCTTCTAAAACAGCCCATATGTCTTGTGTCAGTAAGACTTCTCGACCTTTTAATTGATTTAATAAGAAAATCCCGTATAACCTACGATGACTATCATCACTCAATAATAGTGGCAATACTTGTTGGTTGAAATACGACTTACTTTGCTCAATTACCCAAGGCGCATAACCTACATCAACCTTAGATATTTCTTGTAACTTAGACCAAAAATATTTGCTATCTTCGATATGATTGAGATGATAATTGTTGTGGCTCAATGCATTATACATTTGTATAGAGAGAAATTTCCCTTTTCTATAAAGTGGTTGCAGCAATTTTTGA
>ERZ1023458.242-NODE-242-length-10792-cov-4.896805_pt1 | contig 10792 bp, 8 predicted proteins | sample MGYA00380527_ERZ1023458 | MGnify/ENA primary metagenome ERZ1023458 (study PRJEB33173, sample SAMEA4830409) | metagenome | study: EMG produced TPA metagenomics assembly of the PRJEB25223 data set...
TAAAGGAGATATAAATAGAATGGGAAGACAGGAAAACAATGCGGCATTATCACAAGCGGTTTTCGAAAAGCGCGGTTATAATAAAGATATAATGCCAAAGACACCGGCACAAAGAAATAACTCCGCATTCAACTTTTTTACACTATGGATGGGCGCTGTACATAATATACCTAACTATACTGCAGTTGGGGGATTTTTATTAATAGGACTATCGCCATTACAAGTAATATTTGCATTAATATTAAGTTCTTTTGTAATCGCTTTATTATTGGTAGGTAATGGTTATGCTGGCTCGAAATATGGTATTCCATTTGCCATGCAATTACGTCATACATATGGTGATGTAGGAGCGAAGCTACCTGGTATTCTACGTGGTGTTGTAGCAGGTATTGCTTGGTTTGGTCTACAAACATTTGCTGGATCACAAGCATTATTAATATTATTAAATAAAATATTCCCAGGCTTTGCTGACATTGGACAAGGTATATCAATACTTGGTATCTCTGTTCCAGGTCTCATTGCATTTTTAATATTTTGGGCTATTAGTTTTGCGATTGGATTTGGCGGTGGCGATATTTTAAATAAATTCACGGCTATATTAAATCCACTTATTTATATTGTATTTGGTGGTATGGCTATCTGGGGCGTTATGGCTGCTGGTGGCGTTGGAAATATATTAAATTATGAAATTTCTACAAAATCAAATGGTATCATTTACCCAGCGATTTTATCCTTTATTTTAATATTCAACTCGCTTTTAGGCGTGTGGGCAGGGCCAGGTGCAAGTGTCTCTGATTTTACACAAAACGCAAAATCTACTAAAACACAGGTGATTGGTCAAATTTCAGGTATCGTTGTTGCGCACATTTTATTCGCGATTGCGAGTGTGTTTATCATTATTGGTGGTTCGATTTATCTCGGGCATCAAGAATGGAACATCTTAACAATTATTAATGAGTGGAGCAACTTCTGGGCGATTCTGATATCTACTGGTGTGTTATTGATGACGACGATTTCGACAAATGCGACAAGTAATATCATTCCAGCAGCATATCAACTCACTGCACTTTTACCAAAATGGATTAATTACCGTCGCGGTGTAATTATTGCCTCAGTATTGAGTGTAGTCATTATGCCGTGGAAGATGATGGAAGAGGAGGACAGTATTTTCTTATTCCTAAACGCGATTGGTGCTATACTTGGCCCGGTAGCAGGTGTAATGATTGTTCATTTCTATATTGTGTCTAAATGTCACATTGATATAGATAAGTTGTATTTTGACTTAAAAGATAAAGAACAAAAAATACCACGTATTAATGTTTCTGCATACATCGGAACGATTGCTGGTGTCATTGTTTCAATATTAGGCTTTTTACCAGCATTCACAGTGATATCAGACTTTTCTTGGTTTATAGGCTTTATCATTGCCGGTGGTGTTTACTTAATTTTACATTATGTATTCCATGCAGATAAAAGTAAAAAAGGAGGAGCAGAATATAATGAAGTATGATTTGATTATTAAAAATGGTTTAGTCATTTTAGAAGACGGGGAGCAACAAGTTGAAGTTGGTGTTAAAAACGGTAAAATTGCCGCAATTGGTCAAGCATTGGGAGAGGCTGAGCAAGTCATTGACGCACAAAATCAAATTGTTTCACCTGGAATGGTGGATGCACATGTGCATATTACTGAGCCAGGTGGTGGTTATCGTGACGGTTGGGAAGGTTATGTTACAGGAACAAATGCTGCTGCTAAAGGTGGCGTAACTTCATTTGTGGAAATGCCATTAAACCAAGTTCCAGCTACAACTGACAAAGCGTCTATCCAAGCTAAATTTGACGCTGGGAAAGATGAATTATCAGTGGATGTCGCAAGTTATGGTGGTTTAGTACCATATAACTTAAACGGCGGTATTCAAGAATTAGATGAAGCGGGTGTTGTGGCTTATAAAGCTTTCTTAGCTACTTGTGGTGACCGTTCTATCGAAGGTGACTTTGAAAATGTTGACGATTATTCATTATATGAAGGTATGAAGCAAATTGCTAAGACTGGTAAAATTTTATCAATTCATTCTGAAAATGCGACAATCACTGATCGATTAGGTGAAATCGCAAAAGAAAATGGTGAAACGACATTAAGTGCTTACGTGGATAGTCGTCCAGTATTTACAGAAGTTGAACCAATTCGCAAAATTATTTTATTTGCTAAAGAAACGGGTTGTCGTGTGCACATCGTACACGTGGCTTGTGAAGAAGGCGTTGATGAAGTCATCAAAGCACAACAAGAAGGCGTAGACATTACTTGTGAGACATGTACACACTACTTGTACTTCTACAAAGAAGAATTAGATGACATTGGACCAGTTGTTAAATGTTCTCCACCAATCCGTGAACAATCTCGCTTAGAAGGAATGTGGGATCGTGTATTAAACGGTGATATTAGTTTTGTAACATCTGATCATTCACCTTGTACACCAGACTTAAAAGATACTGACAATGCATTTGAAGCATGGGGTGGTATCGCTGGATTACAAAACAACGTAGATATTTTATTCGATGAAGGTGTTCAAAAACGTCAAATGCCATTAACAAAATTTGCTGACATTATTGCGACAGCACCAGCTAAACGCTTTGGCTTAGATGCAAAAGGCAGTATTGCAATTGGTAAAGATGCTGACTTCGTATTTATTAAACCTGACGCACCGTATACATTAAAAGCTGAAGATTTAGCTTATCGTAACAAAATGAGTCCATATATTGGACGTGAAATTGGTGCCCAAGTAACACGTACAATTTTAAGAGGGCAAGAAATTTATAGTGATGAAGCAGGTATTTCAGATAAACGTATTGGACGTTTTATCTAAAAATTTCTTGAAAAAGCTTGAAGTTAAGGATATTGGGACATAAAAACAAGATCAAAAAGGACTAATCCATTTATTAAATGGATTAGTCTAGACTGTCGACAGAGTCTCCGACTTTGTTGGCAGTTTTTTATGCACGCTTTCCGCGGGCACTGCCTTAGCCTGTAGTCTTCGGCTAGTGCTATTCCCGCAGGAGTCGGCATAAACCGCTGATAACATTATTGCAAAAATATTATAATATATAAATTAAATAGCAGTGGTGTTTGTTATGTTGAATAAATTAATTGATAAAAGAGATCAATATGAAATAATTTCTATCTCTGAATTAGTTCCTAATAATCATTTATTGCGTAAAGTTGTTGCGGTATTAGATTTAAATTTTGTATATGAGTTTGTTGAAGGAAAATATTGACTTGATAATGGTAGACCATCAATAGATCCAGTTGTTTTAGTGAAAATATTGCTTGTTCAAAGACTATTTGTGATCAAATCAATGAGGCAAACGATTAAAGAAATAGAAACAAATGTAGCATACCATTATATTTAGAATATAGCTGAAGATTTAAGATTTGTTAATACTGTAAAGAAACAAAAAACTAATCCATTTATTAACTGGATTGGTTTTTTTGTTTTCATAAGCTCTAAACTCGGTTTGAGTGAGCAACTCTAGGGAATAATATTACATATTACATTTATTTAGTGTCTACATAGCTCATTTTTATAGCGTTTTGTGATTAAAGACATAAGATTTTTATCACAACAGATGGTTAGATGCTTTAAAAACAAAGGGGTTGTAATATTTGGAAAAATTAATTTCTTTTTCGGATTGGTTATGGGGGTACCCACTTGTACTTCTACTTTTGTTTGCAAGTGTATTTTTGACAGTCTATTTAAATTTTATTCAATTTCGTCATTTTTTCTATATGCTCAAACAAACATTTGGAAGTGTTAATAAAAAACCTAAAGGAGAAGGGACGATTACACCTCGTCAGGCTTTGACTTCTGCACTATCTTCAACTGTAGGTGCAGCTAATATTGTTGGGGTGCCTACAGCGATTATGATGGGTGGACCTGGCGCGGTATTTTGGATGATGGTTATTGCTTTTTTAGGCATGGCTTTAAAATTTAGTGAGAATGTCTTAGGTGTCCACTATCGTGAAAAAAATAAAAAAGGTGAGTTTGTGGGCGGACCGACTTATTACATGAAAAAAGGTTTTAAAAATAAGAAGTTAGGTACAATTTTTTCTTTGATATTTGCCTTTGCATTGATGATTGAAATTATTCCAAGTATTATGGTTCAAGGTCATTCTGCAGCGAGCACTATGAAAGATACGTTTAATGTACCTATGGCAGTTTCTGGTGTTATATTAGCATTTCTTGCTGCGCTCGTCGTTTTTGGTGGTGTGAAACGTATCGCATCGTTTGCTGAAAAAATTGTGCCAATCATGGTTGGTCTTTACTGTTTTTTTGGTTTTTTAATCATTTTGATGAATATTGGACATGTGCCTAACGTTATTTGGTTAGTGGTAGAACAGGCATTTAATCCTACGGCAGCTGTTGGAGGTACATTTGGTGCAGCATTAGCTACCACAATTCGTTGGGGCTTTGCTAGAGGGATTTATTCTAATGAAGCTGGTCTCGGTACATCATCCATCGCGCACGCAGCCGCAAAAACGGATCACCCAGTTCGCCAAGCATTCTGGGGTATCAGTGAAATCGTAGTAGATACGTTAATTATTTGTAGCACGACTGGTTTTGTGGTCTTAGTTTCAGGTGTTTGGAAAGCGGGTGATGCGAAAGCGCAGTCTGCAGCGCTAACAGCCAGAGCGTTTGAAAATTCTTTTGGCCAATTTGGAAGTATGATGGTCTCTATTTCAATGATGTTTTTTGTATTTTCGACCGTTGTGGTAGTTATTTTCTACGGATCGAGAATGGCAGAGTTTTTATTTGGACTTACGGCAGGTTGGGTGATGAAAACAATATATGTGCTTTCAATGATAGTGGGTGCGTTAGGTGCTGCACAACAATTGTGGGACTTGCTTGATTTGGCACTTGCTGCCGTATTGATTCCAAACGTTATCGCAGTGATAATGTTATCGCCAAAAGTGAAATCGTTAACTACAGATTTCTTTAAAAATTATAAGTAAAGTTAGTGAATATAAAAAGTACCAAACCTCATACCTGTCATTACTAAAAGGAAAATATTAAGTTTAACTTTTAGTATGATGAATCATGGATGAGTGTTATGGTACTTTTATTTGTTAGTAAATGGTTATGATTTCGGATTCTGAGCTGGTAAGTGATGTGTCGTATTATAGTCTAGGATATGCGTGTGGTTGTTGTTAATTTCTAAAGTGCTGAAACTACCATTAGTAAGTCTAGTAACACCTGTGCCGACTGTTCCATTAGAAAAATAGTGAAATATAGCATTAATAAAAGCACCATGAGAGACAATCAAAATATTTTTATTTGTGTAATTCTGATGTACAGTACGAATTCCCTTTAAAAAACGTTCAGTAACCATTGCTTCAGTTTCTTTGTTTGGATAATCGCGATTAGGAAAACGCACATCTCGTTCGTAATAAGTAAGACCTTCTGCATCTCCAAATGCAACTTCAATAAACGACGTCATTTCATGAAGCGGTATGTTTAATTTTTGTTGAATAATTTTTCCAGTTTCTTTAGCTCTTAATAAAGGGCTTGTAATAATAAGATCCCATTCATTTTGAAGTAAGGAAACGCCACAGGCTTGTGCTTGTTTTATGCCAGATTCATTCAGTGGGATGTCTGTTCTACCTTGTAATTTACCAGCAATATTCCAGTCTGTTTCTCCATGTCTAATAAAGCATATTTTTGTCATTATATATCAACCTTTACAGTGATGTAGTGATGTGTATTCAGTAACATCTCTATTATATCGCTAACAATTTTCGATTCATATGGTATTGCATAATTTGACTTGGCATCTATCTAAAGATGAAAGTTACACACATGTAGGTGTTAAATAATAAAACGCATATCATTGAGCATTGGTCCCAAAAGCAAGTACTTATGAAATGATAATAATGGATGTGACTATGCTAAAAGTTTTACCTTCATAATAGCAATTGATTGGTCAAAAGCCAATGTGCATTATGTGTCCAATACTGTGTCAACTTTTGCTAATTCAATCGTCGTTGCTATCATCACATTAATACCTTTTTCGATTTGGCTTTCAGTTACAGATTCTTTTGGGGAGTGGCTAATGCCATTTTTACACGGGATAAAAATCATACTCGTAGGGCAAATGGGTGCGAAATTCATAGCATCATGACCAGCACCACTATACATATAGCGATATTGGTATGCTAGTGTCTTACAACTGTGTTCAGAAATCTCAGCAATTGTTTGATTGAATTTACGTGGTTGATCCTGGCCTAAATCTTCTAATTCATAATCTGCTTGACGATTTGTTGTAATAGTTTCGATGTGTGCTTTTATCTCTTCGACTACTTTTTCACGAATGGCTTCATCTTTACCTCGAATATCGATGAGTAGTGTGACCTCACCAGGGATTGCATTCATTGTATTAGGATAAACGTTAGCATAACCCACAGTCGTTACTATCCCCTTATCATGGTAAGCCTGGCCTAAGGCTTCAATTTTTAAAATGATTTCAGCAGCAGTAGTCAATGCATCTGTGCGCATCGGCATAGGTGTTGACCCTGAGTGACTTGTAACGCCATCTATTTGTAACTTGAAGCGGTGTGGTGCAGCAATGTCTGTGACGATGCCAATATCCTTTTGGTTATTTTCAAGAATAGGCCCTTGTTCAATATGTAACTCTAAAAATGCTTTGATTTTGTTTCTTTCAAATAATGCTGTTTTACCGTTCATATCTTGAGCTAAAGGTGCAACGATATCATAAAGTACGTTGCCATCATTATCTTTGATGAATTTCATATCATCTTTTGTCATTTTGCCAGTAAGATATTTACTACCTAAAGTTGCTTCGTTGAAACGTGTAGATTCTTCACAAGCAAAAGCAATAATAATAATTGGATGATCTGTTTCTATTTGATGTGCGTTTAAATGTTCGACAACTTCAAGTGCACCAAGGACACCTAAAAGACCATCATATTGTCCACCATCTTTTACTGTATCGATATGTGACCCCAACACAATTGGCTTTAAAGAAGGCTGCTTTCCCTCTCTACGTGCGATAACGTTACCAAAGAAATCAAAGTAAACATCTAGACCTGCCTTTTGACATAACATTGAAAATTTTAAAGCCGCGACACGTTCTGGATGACTAAAAGCAATGCGGTTAATACCGCCATTCTTAGGATTTCGGGCAAAATTATTAAACGTTTGAAAATTTTCGATTACATTTTGTAAGTTCATCATTTATCCCCTTCAATATTTAGTGTAATTTGATTCAAGAATTGAATCGCTTGTTCATATATTGCTTTACTAGTGGGGCTAACCTCACGATCAAAATCATGGCTGTTCTGGTCTAGACATTCAAAGTGACTCGTTTCAACTAATCTATCAATATATTCACTTTCACTATAAGGTACATCAGGGTCTCCTGTACAGTGTACAATGAACATAGGAGGGAAACATTTCAATTCTTTTGGCGAAATATTATAAGCACTTTGTGTTGATGATTCAATGCCTAAATATGATAGCCAATGCGCTTGGCCACGAGCATATAGGTAAATAGGATATCTTGTTTGCAATGGCCCAGATGTTAGTGGTTTAGGTTGAATCAATTGATTTAATATCTTCGGCGTGATTTGTGTAGATAATGCTTGATATTGCTTATTTGGTTTCAAAAATGAAGGTACATGTACACGGGAATAACCATAGAAATCAATGATACCATCAACTTTACGATGACGTGCGACAAGCATCGCTAAAAATGAACCAGCTGAGCGTCCAAAAGTAATCAAAGGTAACGAAGGATAAAGCGATTTTAAATGATCATAATTACTAAGTGCATCCTCAATAATCGTATCAATATGACTTTCTGGGGCAAGTCGATAGGAAACCATTATTAAATGATATGATTCCGATAAAATATCAATATAATCTTGTGGTAAATCGTTTGGCTGACCAAAAATTAGCCCACCACCATGAAAATACATAATGATACCTTTGGGGTTTTGATTTTTAGCTTTTATCATTGAATAAGGTAATGGAAATCCATCCTTTGATAGACAAGTAGCTTTTTGTTGAGTCAAAATGACCTAGCCTCCTGTTAGATATATTTTGCTAAATATAGTATCTCAAATAAAAAATACCGCGTATTTGTATAAATCGAATAAAAGTAAAGTGCATTATTGTTAGAATTGTGAATGATAAGTCATATGTAAACGCTTATAATTGTATGTGAAATGAAAAAGGAGTTGAATTACATGGACATCCGATCTTCTTTTGAGGCTCTAGACAAAAAATTCACTGCGTTTGGCGGTTTGGCAGGTGGGGGCATTACGCGTCTACTTTATTCTAAAGAATGGTCAAATGCTGTTCAAGCGTTGAAAGAAACACTAGAAAAAGATGGATTTGAAACAGAATTCGATAGCATCGGCAACTTGAAAGGACGTATTGAAGGTAGCAAATACCCTGAAGAAACAATTATGTCCGGTTCTCATATTGACACAGTTGTTGAAGGTGGTCATTTAGATGGTCAATTTGGTGTGTTAGCAGCTGTCGTTGCGATGCAGTCACTTAAGGCTGAATATGGTCAACCATTGCGTTCATTAGAAATTTTAGCTTTAGCGGAAGAGGAAGGTAGCCGTTTCCCATTTGCTTTCTGGGGAAGCAAAAACTTCTTCAACTTAGCCGATAAAGCTGATGTAGATTCAATAGCTGATGGTGAGGGTGTTGCTTTTAAAGAAGCAATGCGTGAATGTGGTTTTGATTATCGAACAGCAGATAATGATTATAGCTACATAAAATCATTTATCGAAGTGCATATTGAACAGGGTAAAGTATTAGAAACTGAAAACAAATCAATTGGTGTCGTTAACGGTATCGTGGGTCAAAAGCGTTATACAATCAACTTAAAAGGTGAAGCAAACCATGCAGGTACAACACCGATGGGCTTGAGAAATGATGCAGTTGTAGCTTTCAGCAAAATCGCTAACCAATTAACAGATCGTGCGCGAGAAATAGGGGATCCATTAGTCATTACATTTGGCCGCGTAGATCCAGTGCCAAATACAGTTAATGTGGTTCCAGGAGAAGTTACGTTCTCTATTGATTGTCGTCATATTAATCAAGAAGAGTTAAATCAATTCGCAGAAGAAATTGATGCATGTATTAAACGTGTATCTGAAGAAGAAGGCGTTCAATGTGACATCGATCTATGGATGGATGAAGCACCAACATTGATGGATGAACGCTTGGTTAAAGAAGTCCAGAATGCTGCTGAAACTGTAGTGGGTGAATCAGAGTGGAAATTAATGCCTTCTGGTGCAGGTCACGATTCTCAAATTTTTGCTAAATATGTACCAACGTCAATGTTGTTTGTACCATCCATTAACGGTGTGAGTCACAACGTTGAAGAAGAGACAAATGTAGAAGATTTAGTTAAAGGTATAGAAGTGTTAAAACAAGTATTATATAAACTTGCTTATAAAGAATAATACTTGGACATAGACAACTAGAACAACATCATTGAGCTATATAAATAAACATGGTTCAACAAACTTTTATAGAGATAAGCATAAAAGATTTTAAATACAGATAAAGAAAAGGAGCATTTTATTTATGGGTTATATTAATCATAATCAAGGATATAGAGAAGGTTTATTAGAAACACGTTCAGTAATTAAAAAAGATAACTACGCAGTCATCACACCAGACGGTTTAGTAAATAACGTTGTACCTGGTTTTGAAGATTGTGACGTAACGATTCTAGGTTCACCGAGACTTGGTGCACGCTTTGTAGACTACCTCGTAACATTGAAAAATCAAGGTGGTAATAGACAAGGATTTGGTGGAGAGGGTGTTCAGACATTCATCTATGTTGAATACGGAAACATCAATGCGTATGCAGATGATAAAAAATATGAATTGAGCGCAGGTGGTTATTTATATGTACCATCTCATCAAGTAATGACATTTGAAAATAACAACCAAAATAATGACAGTCGCGTGTTCTTATATAAAAAACGTTACCAACCTTTAGAAGGTTATACGCCAGAAGTTGTAACTGGAAATGTTAATGATATGGTACAAGAACCATACGAAGGCATGGAAGAAGTGAAAATTCTTGATTTGCTACCAAAAGAATTAGCATATGATATGAACATCCACATCTTGTCATTTAAACCAGGTGCTTCACACGGTTATATCGAAACACACGTTCAAGAACATGGGGCTTATGTATTAAGTGGACGTGGCATGTACAACTTAGACAACGAATGGCAACCAGTTGATAAAGGTGATTACATCTTTATGGGTGCTTATGCGCCACAAGCAACTTATGCTGTTGGTTTAGACGAACCATTCGCTTACATCTATTCCAAGGATGCAAATAGAGATATAGAAATTTAAGGAAGGTTGTTAGTCATGGAAGAGGGAGCATTAATATACGTCGAACGCGGTAAACTACGCCAGTTATTTAAAGAGAAATTGACACATGCAGGTTTACCTGACGCGCAAGCTGAAAAAACAGCAGATCTCATGATATTTGCTGACGAGCGAGGCATTCATTCACATGGCTCAGTTCGAATGCAGTATTATGCAGAACGAATTGCTAAAAAAGGCTTTAATTTGGAACCAGATTTGAAATTTACGAAGACTGGTCCTTCAGCAGGCACATATTTCGGCGATAATGCTGTTGGCCATTATGTTGCATATCAAGCGATGGAAGAGGCGATTAATTTAGCGAAATCCAGTGGTATCGGCATGGTAGGTATTCAAGAGATGGGTCATAGTGGTGC
>ERZ1023458.244-NODE-244-length-10639-cov-126.151550_pt1 | contig 10639 bp, 11 predicted proteins | sample MGYA00380527_ERZ1023458 | MGnify/ENA primary metagenome ERZ1023458 (study PRJEB33173, sample SAMEA4830409) | metagenome | study: EMG produced TPA metagenomics assembly of the PRJEB25223 data set...
TTTAGGATTGATGGTAGAAAGTTGGTAAGTGATTGATTTTGTTGGGGGTTTTGGTGAAATTTTTAAATAAAAAGCCACACGCTGATGATGTGGCTTTTTATGGCTGATACAAATTAGCCTTTAATACGCTTTGTACCGACCACATCGCAACGATAGCTGGGTTCTGCATCTGGGTAAATGTGTATACCTGAATGACGATCGTTGTCAGGTTGTAAATAGACACCAAAGATTTGCCAATCCTTATCATCACCAAAAGTCATTGCTTCGCCGCCTGATTCTGTCCAATTAAGTGGCAAGAAACGAGTTTTACCGCCCAAATTGGCTTCGGCATAGGTCGGTAGTCCTTGATCATTGAAGCCATAATTCACTTGAACCGTGTCGCCTGTGGGGCAACTATAAGTCACTTGGCGAACCTTATTGGCGAGTTGTTTGGCAGAGCGTACAGACAGGGTATCTTTGGCATTTGCGATAGTTGTAAAAGACAGACCTAGTGCTAACACAGGTGCGATGATTTTTAGTGCTTTCATTTGTTTATTTTTCCTATTTCAATCTAAAAAGTAAAAATTATGAACACTGATGATTCATGCTTAAGAATTATAGCACTTCAATAGCAAATAATATCATGTTATGGCAAATATTTGATAGCAAATATTTGTTGCTACGATAATAAGATTTTATTACAAATACGATTGTTAGAAAATTTTTGTTACATGTGGGTGTGTCGATTACAATTATTTGCAATTTCTATGATATTGATGATATTTGATAAAAAAGCAATTCATGATTAAGTGGTGCATGCCATGGCATGACATCATAACTTAATAAAGCAGGTTTTAGAGTTAATGGAATTTTAGTTAATAAGTCACTGATTTTATTAAGATTTGGAATGTGATATTATTTTTATTGCGTCGTTTTTATTTGTGCTATTATATTAGGATATCTCTTTTTAATTTGACATTTTTTATGATAATGATTATCATTATCATAAATGGTTAAATCATTTGAATATAATAACTTGGTATTTTGTATATTTATTTTAATGCCAATCAATCAGTTAGGGTTAATTTATGAAATCAATCAAAACTTTTACCGCCTGTCTTACGATGTGCTTAGCCTTGGTTGGGTGCGGTCAGCAGACCAAAGAAGACATCAACGCACAGGATGCTAATTCTCCAAAAAAACTGTCTGTTGTCACAACTTTTACTGTCATTGCTGACATTGCCCAAAATGTTGCTGGGGAGGCTGCCGATGTTCAATCCATCACCAAAGCAGGTGCTGAAATTCATGAATATGAACCCACGCCTCAAGATGTGGTTAAAGCCCAAAAAGCAGATTTGATTTTATGGAATGGTCTTAATCTAGAGCTTTGGTTTGAAAAATTTTATCATGATACCAGCAATGTGCCTGCTGTTGTTGTGACACAGGGTATCACACCGATTAACATTACCGAAGGTGCTTATAAAGACATGCCAAACCCACATGCTTGGATGTCGCCAAGTAATGCCTTGATTTATGTTGAGAATATCAAAAATGCACTCATTAAGCAAGACCCAGCCAATCAGGAAGTTTATACCAAAAATGCTGAGCAGTACAGTGCAAAAATCAAAGCTATGGACGCTCCACTGCGTGCCAAATTATCACAAATCCCTGAACATCAGCGTTGGTTGGTAACCAGTGAAGGTGCGTTTAGCTACTTGGCCAACGATTACGGTCTTAAAGAAGCTTATTTGTGGCCAATTAATGCCGAACAGCAAGGCTCGCCTCAACAAGTCAAATCATTGATTGATACGGTACGCGCCAATAATATTCCTGTGGTATTTAGTGAAAGTACGATTTCAGACAAACCAGCAAAACAAGTTGCCAAAGAAACAGGTGCCAAATATGGCGGTGTGCTTTATGTTGATTCACTGTCTGAAGCTGGTGGCCCTGTACCAACTTATCTTGACTTATTACAAACCACCGTCTCAACCATCGCCAGCGGTTTTGAAAAGTGATGGATAAAATCACCATCAGCCTTGACGATATTTCGGTTCGATACAATAACGGACATACCGCCTTGTATGATGTTTCGCTACATCTACAAGGCGGTACAACCTGTGCCTTGGTCGGCATCAATGGTAGTGGTAAATCCACTTTATTTAAGGTGCTGATGGGGCTAATTAAACCCCAAACAGGTCATGTTAAGCTTTGTGATTTACCCATTGCTCAAGCACTTAAGAAAAATTTGGTCGCCTATGTGCCACAAAGCGAAGAAGTTGATTGGCAATTTCCTGTATCAGTTTTAGATGTCGTCATGATGGGGCGATATGGACATATGAATTTTTTACGCCGACCAAAACCAAAGGATTACCAAAAAATTGATGAAGCCATGTCACGCGTCCAAATTAACCATCTTGCCAATCGACAAATTAGCGAATTATCAGGTGGGCAAAAAAAACGGGTGTTTTTGGCAAGAGCTTTGGCTCAAGAAAGCAAAATCCTTTTATTAGATGAACCTTTCACAGGTGTTGATGTAAAAACCGAAAAAGCCATTATGAATCTTTTAGATGAATTGCGTCAAGAAGGTCATCTAATTTTAATCTCAACACATAATTTAGGGACAGTACCTGAATTTTGTGACCAAGTTATCATGATAAATCGCACCATTTTAGCAATGGGAAGCACCAAAAGTACATTCACCCAAGCCAATCTTGAAAAAGTTTTTGGTGGTGTTCTAAGGCAGCTTCACTTGGTGGGTGAAGACTTGCACGATGATGATGATAAACGCACTTTGACGATTTTGGCAGATGATGAGATACCTGCTGTCTTTTATGGTCATCATCAAAACCGCAGCTCTTATCATCGCAAAAATGTCAAATCCAGCGAATCAAATCCCCAAGCTGAGCAAAAGGATAAGTCATGATTGCATTACTACTTGAGCCTTTTGCTTATGAATATATGCTCAAGGCAATTTTTTTAAGCTCATTAGTAGGCGGTGTTTGTGCCTTTTTATCAGCCTATCTGATGCTAAAAGGCTGGTCTTTAATCGGTGATGCTCTATCACATGCTGTGGTACCCGGTGTTGCAATTGCCTATGCACTGGGTGCACCTTATGCGGTAGGGGCGTTTTTTTCTGGCATTTTAGCAGCCTTATCTATTTTATGGATTAAGTCTGTGACCAAACTGCGTGAAGATGCTGTCATTGGATTTATTTTTACGACTTTTTTTGCCTTAGGCTTATTTATCATTTCTTTAAACCCTACCGCCATCAATGTTCAAGAAATTATTTTTGGCAACATATTGGGCATTGCTGATACAGATATGTATCAAGTGACTGTTGTTATGGTCATTACTTTGTTGATTTTATTAATATTTTGGAAAGATTTGCTCTTGGTTTTTTTTGATGAAATACAAGCCAAAGCGGTGGGTTTATCAAGCAAATATTATAAATTATTATTTTTTAGCCTACTTAGTGCCTGTGTGGTCTCTGCATTACAAACCGTTGGTGCAATCTTGGTTATTGCTATGGTGATCACACCTGGAGCAACTGCTTATCAGCTCACTGATAAATTTCGTACACTGATTTTAATTGCTGGTGCTATTGGTGTCATCACTGGCGGATTTGGGGTGTATTTGAGTTATTTTTTGGATGGTGCCACTGGAGGCATTATTGTATGTTTGCAGACACTGCTATTTATCATTGCCTTTTTATTTTCGCCAAAGTACGGCAGATTCAGCCAAAAACAATCTCGGTCATTCAACTCATCGGTTCGCTAAATTATGTCAAATTCTGTTTTGTGGTGGTTCACCGAGCCTTTTAGTCATACCTTTATGCAACATGCGCTCATCTCAGCGGTGGCGGTGGCGGTTATTTGTGCACTTTTATCCTGCTACATTGTGTTAAAGGGATGGTCTTTGATGGGAGATGCCATCTCGCATGCGGTATTTCCAGGGGTGGTGGTCGCTTTTTGGCTGGGTATTCCGATGACTTTTGGGGCATTTATTGCCGGAGTATGTTGTGCTGGTGCTGTAGGCTATTTACAAACTCACACCAGACTTAAAGAAGACACGCTGATGGGCGTGGTATTTTCAGGTATGTTTGCATTAGGGCTTGTGATATTTCATAAGATTGACAGCGGCCAACACTTGACACATCTTTTATTTGGCAACCTTTTGGGCATCAGTCGTACCCTGATGTACCAAACTTTAGGTGTTTCAGCAATCATCTTTTTGATACTCATTTTAAAAAGACGCGATCTTTTGTTGTATTGTTTTGACAGCCATCATGCCCAAGTTGCAGGCTTATCGATACAAAAACTACACTATGGCTTATTGATTATATTGTCAGCAACCATTGTGGTTGCGATGCAAGCGGTCGGGGTGATTTTGGTGATTGCGATGCTGATCTCACCTGGAATGACTGCTTTTATTTTATGCAAACGCTTTGATGCAATGTTGCTGGTTGCCATCATTAGCTCATGTTTTACAAGTGTATTTGGGGTAATTATCAGTTATCATCTAGATTCTGCAACAGGTGCGACGATTGTTTTGATGCAAGCTTTGGTATTTTTGGTCGCGATGATTTATGACAAAATTCGCTTATATCTTTTAAACTTTTACTAATTATATTTTAAATGGTATATCAAGACACTTCTTGGACTGGGCTAGACCAAGAAGTGTCTTGATAAAAAATGCTTTTTAGCCCCATTATATTTAGGCTGATTGCACCGAAACTTTGGCATACGCCTTTTTGCCTGCTTGAATCACCACCGTTTGACCTGCTTCTAAGGCAAAACTGCCATTGACCACTTGACCGTCCACTTTAACCGCCCCACGAGAGAGCATGTCTTTGGCCTGAGCAGAGTTTTTGGCAAGGCTGGCTTGGTTTAAGGCTTGGGTGATGAATAATTTTTCTTGACCATTCAAAGATAAGCTTACCTCTGGCAAATCCACAGGCAACTCACCGTCTGCCAAGCGGTTGCCTGCTGATTTATGGGCGTTGTCGGCAGCATCTTTATCATGAAAACGCTCAATCAGCTCTAGAGCTAAAATGCGTTTGATTTCTTGGGGATTACGGCCATTTTTCATGTCATCAAGCAAGGCGTTGACTTCGCTCATTGGCTTAAAGCTTAAAAGCTCAAAGTAGCGAGCGATGAGCGTATCAGGCATGGATAGAATTTTTTGATACATGACACCAGCAGGGTCATTAATCCCAATATAATTCCCCAAAGATTTGCTCATTTTTTGTACACCATCTAAGCCTTCTAAGATTGGCATGGTAATACACACTTGCGGCTCTTTATCATAGCGACCTTGTAGCGTTCGCCCCATCAATAAATTAAAAGTTTGGTCAGTTCCACCAAGCTCCACATCGGCATCTAAAGCAATGCTGTCATAGCCTTGCACCAAGGGGTATAAAAATTCATGAATTGCAATTGGGGTCTGATTGCCATAACGCTTGGCAAAATCATCACGCTCAAGCATCCGTGAAACAGTGACTTGGCTTGCCAGCTGTATCATATCGCCTGCACTCATTTTGCCAAACCACTCTGAATTAAAGACAATCTTGGTTTTGTCTTTATCCAAAATTTTAAAAACCTGCTCAGCATAAGTTTGGGCATTGGCTTTCACCTCGGCTTCTGTCAGTGGTGGACGGGTGGCATTTTTGCCTGATGGGTCGCCAATGCGTGCCGTGTAATCACCAATCAAAAACAGTACCTCATGCCCCAAATCCTGAAAATGACGCAATTTATTTAGTACCACAGTATGTCCAAGGTGTAAATCGGCAGCCGTCGGGTCCATGCCAAGCTTAATGCGTAATGGGCGGTTTTTTTCTAATTTTTTTATCAAATCTTCTTTGGAATAAATCTCTTGCACCCCTCGCATGATAAGTTGCAACTGGTCTTTAATGGGTAAAAAATCACTCATGGTCATCGCCTTTATTTAACTTCTAAAATCAAAAATTGTCTTGATTATAACAAAAATCACCAAAAAGTCATCTTACAAAGTCGGATTTATCAAAAATTCATATCCTATACAAAAAAAATTTGTTATGCTTAAGTTTTGTATGATGTAAATGTTGGCAAATCATGACGATATCAGCAGATTTTTTAGAAGAAATTTTTGGCGAAAACTTAGCAGACCTGACTATTATGGACGAAGCACCTTATTTTATTGGTATGATGAGTGGCACAAGCTTAGATGGCATGGATGCGGTATTATGTCGGTTTTTTGAAACGGATGATGAAACATGCTCGGTTGAGATAGTCGCAAGCCACAGTTTGCCATTTACCGAGGACTTACGGCAAGCGTTATTATCTTTAACGATACCCAATGGTGTCACTACTTTTATCCAAACTTGTGAGTTTGACTTTCAAAGCGAGCTGGATGTCTATGGCTGGGCGAGTGTGTATTATGCAACCTTCGCCGCTCAAGTCGCCCTTGAGCTGCTTGATAAGGCAAATATCAGCCATGATTTGGTTTGTGCCATTGGTTGTCATGGGCAAACTGTTCGCCATCGCCCCAATTGGTCATTTAGCTTGCAGTTATTAGACCCAAATATTTTAGCTGAGTATACAGGCATCGCTGTGGTTAGTGACTTTCGCCGCCGTGATATGGCAGTCGGTGGGCAAGGTGCGCCACTTGTGCCAGCTTTTCATCAAGCCATATTTGGTCATGATAAGCAGGTTAAGGGTGTACTGAATTTGGGCGGAATTGCCAATATTACCGTATTAAATCATAACAAAAGTACACCGATTGGTTTTGATACTGGGGTTGCCAATCTGCTGATGGATGCATGGAACTTTCGCCATACAAATACCTGTTATGACCAAGATGGTACTTGGGCTGCCAGCGGGCAAGTCATTCAGCCATTACTTGATATTTTGCTTAGCCATCCTTTTTTTAGCCAATCACCACCAAAAAGCACAGGGCGTGAAGACTTTAATTTAGTATGGCTTGATGCAATGATCGATCAATTAAACAGCAGCCACCCAAATTTGTGCCATACCCCTGCCGATATACAGGCTACTTTGTGCGAGCTGACCGCTGTCAGTGCCGCCAAACAAATCCGCCATTTTATTAAATCAGGCACTGTGCTTGTCTGTGGTGGTGGTGCAAAAAATACCCATCTGATGGCACGCCTGCAAGCACATCTGCCCAATTTATCCATCAAGCCAACCAATGATTGGGGCATTGAGGTTACTTGGATTGAGAGTGTCGCATTTGCTTGGCTTGCACGCCAAAATATCTTAGGGCGTTGTGGCAATATTCCTGCCGTCACTGGTGCAAACAAAGCGGTTGTATTGGGGCAAGTATGTTTTTGATTTTATCTTGATAAAATCAAAAACATACCCAAAATGAATTTTAGCAACAGGTCAGTGCATTGATTGAACGACACGGAAATTTATGGCGTAAAAGGCGAAATTAGCCCCCATTGTGAATTGACGCTAACCATTGAACGCACCAATGGCACGGCAGAAGTTAAGACTTATCAGGCGGGGCGTGCTTAGGGCGTTTGCTAATAAATTTTTAGAAAGTCAATAATTCCTGTTAAAATGGCAAAATGATTATTTTTCCACTTTTAAGGATATTCCATGAACCAATCTTTTGATAGACAAAAAATTAAAAATATTTTAAAACCGATTTTACTTTCTGCTTATCAAACAGAAATATCAGAGCAATCATTACGCCAAAATACTTTAGATGTTTTTTCAGCAACTCTGGAAAGTATATTAAAGGGCATTTCTTTTGATGAATGGATAGAACAAGAAAAGAAACGCCAAATTCAAAAAACCTTACAAAATAAAGTGGGTGATTTGCACCAAAAAATTTTAGGTACTTTATCTGGTGTGCAGGATTTGGGAGTCGGTGATGTGGTAGATATTATATCCCAAGAAAAATCCTTAATTGCGGAAATCAAAAATAAACATAATACCACAAAAGGCAATCATAAAATTGCAGTTTATGATGATTTAAAGTCAGTTTTGTCATCAAAACCTGAAATAACAACAGCTTATTATGTGGAAATCTTACCTAAAAATGGCAAAAAATACAATAAACCATTCACACCATCGGATAATAAAACCAGCCAACAAAGACCTGCTAATGAATTTATTCGTCAAATAGACGGTCAATCTTTCTATGAATTATTGACAGGCAAACCTAATGCCTTGCGTGAATTGTATATATTATTAGCACAAGTCGCCAGTGAAATTTTATCAGAAGAGTTTAATTTGACCTTAAATTATCAAGATTATATTAATGAAAAAGAGTTTAATGTGATTTATGGAAAAAATAACCTTGAATAAGGTTTGACAATTTGGAGAAATTGGGGTAAATTTCTTCCAAATTTATAGTAACCATAAATAAGGTTTTTATGTATAATCCAGAACATTACACCATTGCCCAAGTTGCTGACATACTTAGTATTTCCAAGGAGACTTTACGCCGTTGGGATAAAAATGGCACACTTATTCCTGAACGCCAAGTTGATAATAATTATCGCCTATATAGTAAAAAACAATTAGAAATGTTTGAGCAAGCTCAACAATTATTTGATAGTCATTGGGAACAAGAATTCCAAATAAAGCCTAATCGCCCTTATCGGCTTTTGGAGTTATTTGCAGGAGCGGGTGGTTTAGCGATTGGAATGGAGCAAGCAGGGTTTCACTCAGTAATGCTTAATGAGCTTGATAAATACGCTTGCGAAACTTTGAGAAAAAATCGTCCAAATTGGAATGTGGTTGAAGGCGATATTTCACAAATTGATTTTAAAAAATATCATAATCAAATAGATATTTTGTCAGGTGGTTTTCCCTGTCAAGCCTTTTCTTATGCAGGAAAAAAATTAGGTTTTGAAGACACTCGTGGAACTTTATTTTTTGAATTTGCTCGTGCAGTTAAAGAAACCAATCCGAAAGTATTTTTAGCAGAAAATGTGCGTGGCTTATTGACACATGAAAATGGTAAAACCTTGGAAATCATCAGTCAAATCATTAATGAATTAGGTTATGTGTTAGTAGCACCGAGAGTATTAAAAGCAATGTTTTATAAAGTACCACAAAAAAGAGAACGGCTTTTTTTAATTGGCATTCGTAAAGATTTGGCAGATAAAGTAAATTTTCATTGGCCCTCGCCTTATCATCGTATATTAAATTTGCGTGATGCCTTAAAAAAAGGCGAATTGTATCCTAACGATGTGCCAATTTCAGGCGGTCAATCTTATCCCAAACGCAAAGCTGAAATTATGGATTTAGTTCCTGCAGGTGGCTATTGGAAAGATTTACCAGATGAGTTGCAACGAGAATATATGAAAAAAAGTTATTTTTTGGGGGGCGGAAAAACAGGCATGGCAAGGCGATTATCGTGGGATGAGCCAAGTTTAACATTGACCTGCGCCCCTGCTCAAAAACAAACAGAGCGTTGCCACCCTGATGAAACACGCCCTTTAACAGTACGAGAGTATGCACGCATTCAAACTTTTCCTGATAACTGGGTTTTTGAAGGCTCACAAACCGCACAGTATAAACAAATTGGCAATGCAGTTCCTGTCAATTTGGCGTATGCGATTGGGCGGTCGCTAGTGCGATTATTAAATGATATTGATAAATTGAAATAAAAGGAGTTTTTATGCAAACCCAATCCCTGCCACTGATACGCGTGGCGGTACTTCCAAAGGTAAATTTTAACCTAATCAATTTACTCAAACCATCCAAAAATTACCAAGCAGCAATATAAACACAGATTTATTTGAGCCAACCTGATCAAAACAAGGCACTAAATAGATGAAAAAGACCATTTTTAACATTGCCAAAATGGACTGCCCGTCCGAAGAACAGCTCATTCGCATGCGTTTAAAAGATGTGTCTGATATTTATGAATTACAGTTTGATATTGCTGGGCGGTGCTTAACCGTCTATCACGATAATCAAGATACAACGATTTTACAAGTACTTGAACCGCTTAATTTTGATAGTCATATCATTTCCACCGAAGTGATTGTTGATAAGATAGTGTTTAATAAGCCTGATGAGCGCTTAGAAAAAAGATTATTATATCAAGTGCTCATGATTAACTTTGTGTTTTTTATCATAGAGTGTTCGGTTGGTATTTTTGCTAATTCTATGGGGCTGATTGCTGATAGTCTAGATATGCTGGCGGACAGCTTTGTCTATATATTGGCACTATCAGCCATTGGTATGACGCTGGCGTATAAAAAACGTGTGGCATTTTTGGCGGGGATAACACAGATAATATTGGCGTTATTTGGGGTGATAGAAGTGATTAGGCGTTTTATCGGTGCTGAGCAGCTGCCCAATTATCAACTGATGATTGGCACAGCATTTTTGGCATTGATTGCAAACTGGCTGTGCTTATATCTACTGAGCAAAAATCAAAATAAAGAAATCCATATCAAAGCCAGCATGATTTTTACATCCAATGACATTATCATCAATATCGGTGTGATAGCGGCGGGAGCATTGACGTTATTGACTCATTCTAGCTATCCTGATTTAATCATTGGCATGATTATCTTTGTCATTGTACTATTTGGTGCCAGAAATATTTTAAAATTGGCAAAATAATTCCTTTTACCAGCAAAGGAGTTTTTATGCAAATATCGGTCAAAGCTACCTACATACGTGGCAGTACTTCCAAA
>ERZ1023458.246-NODE-246-length-10496-cov-32.551288_pt1 | contig 10496 bp, 4 predicted proteins | sample MGYA00380527_ERZ1023458 | MGnify/ENA primary metagenome ERZ1023458 (study PRJEB33173, sample SAMEA4830409) | metagenome | study: EMG produced TPA metagenomics assembly of the PRJEB25223 data set...
CAAAGCCTGCAACTTACCTATATGGCACCAAAGACCCAAAAGAGCTTACCCAAGAGCAAAAAGACACCATCGTCAGCATTCTAAACCTTGCCACAGTGGCCACAAACACTGTCGTTAACAATGGTGATATCAACAGCGACCAAATGGCGAATGATTTGAATGTGGGCGAGAATGCGGTGGAGTGGAATGGGTTTAACAAAAACAAAAAAGAACCTGAAAGTTTAAGGGTTAAAAAAGAACGTTATCGGAAAGCGGTGGATACTATAGTTAAAGATACATCTGTTGAATTTAGTGCGGCAGCTTGGTATGGTGGCAGTATTGGAGCAACATATGCTAGTGATGGTAAGATGAATGTTAATGCAGCCTTTATTAATGGAGGTTGGACGTTAGAGACGGCTGCATATAAAACAGTTAGTCTTCCAGGCACAACAGCTAAGCAGGATGGGGTATATATTGAAACATGTGCTTCAGGAGGGAAATGGTTAACCGCAGGTGGATGTGTAGGGTCTAATGGTTCCAACAATCCTTTTTATTCACATGGAAAATTTGGTACCGGTGTTGGGTTTAAATATGGCTCTTCAATCGGCTACTCTCAAACATTTGACTTTTCTCGCAAAGAATATAAAAAGGAGAAATAGACATGAATTTAGTGATAAGTATGTTTATTTTGTGTGTATTATTCTGGATATCCTACCATTGTGTCTTATATCGTTTTGCAAAAAGTTTGGGCTTGATAAGTAATATATCAGAATTATTCATAAGCAAAGAGGTAACGAGATTAATAATGGGCATATTAACAAATAGCACAGATCCTAAACTAGTCAAATTGAAGGACTATAAGCTCCTAAAGATTCATATATTTATTGCTCCCTTATTTTTAATAGCATGGTGGATTATCGCTTCTCAACCAACCTAATATAAAACCAAAAAGACACCATCGTCAGCATTCTAAACCTTGCCACAGTAACAACAGCTTATACAGCGACTGATGGCAATACTACTGATGCTATGAGTGCTTCTGAGATAGGGAAAGTGGGGATGGAGTGGAATTGGGCTGGCACTCCACAAGAACTCCAATACCAAGCTGAGCTCGATGCATTATGGATTGAAGTTGCCGGTGATAGAGAAAAATATTTTGAGGGTATTAAGAAGATTGGGGAGAGAGATGCGCTGGCTCTTGATATACTTCTCTTACCTGTGGGTGTTGGGGCTAAATTAGCCCAAGCTCAATTCAAGGCAATCGAAGTTTTGGTTTTATCTGCAAATAGACCCATTGCCTCCAATGGGCTGAGTGCGGCTGCAAGAAAACTCTCCAGCCACTCTCAAAGAAGCGGTGGTACTTTCCCAAAACCTACGGACAGTATTCAAAATCAAAATCAACAAGCGGAAAGAATATTAAGAGATATATTATCTAATCCCAACACAACCAGAACAAGGCTTTCTCGGGGTGGCTTTGAATTTCGCCTGCCCAATGGTCAAGGGGTAAGATACAATGCAAATGGTGAATTTAGTGGCTTTTTAGATCCAAAAAATTGAAGGTGGAAAGTATGTTGAAGGTGGACTATATCAATCAGGGCAAACAAGACTATCTTGGTGCAGAGATTTCAATCAACAATCAGATCATCTGTTTGATTGGTATTGGAGATGATTTAGATATTTTTATTGAGTTTTTTCATGACTACAGATTGATAGAGACACATGATTTGAAAGTTTCTTTTGACAGTCTTTTGTCCGTTCTTATGGACTGTAGGAAAGAACTGAATGAAATTATCACAAATATAAATAACCCGTAGATACCCCCTCCCTGCCAAAGCCAAACTAAACCAAACCATTAACTGAGTTTCACTTGGCTTTGGTAGGGAGTTTGGTGCTTAATCACACCAAAACAGATTTTGGATTGTGCTACACGCACCTACCCACTTCAAACTCACATTACCCCTGATGGATATCCGCATTCTGGTTAATGCAATAGCCGATGACAGATATTAATCATATGTGTCAGCATAAAGTACATATCACACCCATGTGCCAACAAAGCAAGGTATGTAGTTTGTGCTAAGACATAAACCCACCCAACCAATCTCAACCCCACTGCACATTCCACTCCAAATGATCATCCATTCCACTCTTCACGTGACCACCCATTCCACTCTTATTTGATCACCCAATAAAAACCACCAGCCAAGCCAATTTGCTCAACTGATGGTTTTGATATCAACTTGCTTTTAAAAACTCATCCCCAAGCTCACACCACTCACCCAATCTTTGTTTGAAAAGCCTGCGGGCTCACTGATTGCTTTTGAGGTGAAGATGTCATAGTTAAAACTTAGGTAGGGGTTATTTGTATTTGGTGTGTAGTGTCCTTTGATGCCAATGAAAGCACCTGCTAAATGTTGTCCAAGCAGTCGCTTATTTTGGCTTTTGTCGTGGTTGGTGATGTAGCCTGCGTCCATTCCCAGATAGATAGCATGGCTGGCTTGACTGTTTCTTATGTTGTTTTGATTGATTGTGGTGCTGTGATTGTTCGCTGACTGTTTATTTAAAAAGCTTGGATAAAAGCTAATATCCTGTCTTACCAAGATACCATTATCCGCCGATAATGAACGCTCACCATCAAAACCTCTGACGGTGTATCTGCCACCAATAGCCATCTTTAAATCTGGTGTTAGGCTGTCGGTGGCGTATTGGGCTTTGAGCGTGGTGCTGTGGATAATAGGCAGTGGTTTATTGCCTAGGATTGGGCCATATCGACTGGTTAGATTTGAGTTTAGCTGATAGATGCCAACACGAGCTGAGCCTTCATCAAACAGCTCCTCTGGTGAGGGCAGTGCATTAAAAGCTGCTGTACCTCGTTTATAGGATATATCGGTGCTAAGGCTATGATTGGCTTGTTTGCCGAAAGTGGTCTCATGGCTCATGCCAAATAAATAACCTGCGGTTTTACGGGTTTGTACATCAATGAGAGTACCATCAATATCACTTTGTTGGGATTTGGCATATCCGCCAGCATACACATGGCTTTTACTGTGAGCATCTCTGTGTACCAGATGAGACAGCTTGGCGTTGTACCCACGAGAAGTACCACCATAGATATAATCTTGGGTGCTGCCTGCCACGGTTTGATGATAGCTGTAGCGATTGGCATTGAGCTGTAAAACGCTGTTTTTAATAGGAATCACATAACCAATACCATAATTCTTAGAGCCTTTGCTCTTATCAGACGGATGGTCTTTGTCATCATTGATTTGATTGCCCAAATCTCGCCCAAAGCTGAGATAAAATAAATCATTATAGTTTGCCAAATTATCTAGGCTAAGTGTCGCCACCGATTGATATTTCCCTGTGGATTTAGAGCCTGAATCATCAATGCTTAGACTGCCACGAAGACGGCGATGCTGGGTATAATCAATTAAAATATCACTAAAGCCAAGGGTGCCAAGGGTATTGATGGCATTATCTGCTGATGGATTTAAACCAGTATGACTTGGCACAATCTTAAAATTGGCGTCAGCACTTGGCACGCGTTTAAAGTTTAGAAGCGTGGTTTCTAAATCACGGATGTTTAATAGCTTGCCTGTTTGTATGGTGAGTGCTGTGTCTAAAATGGCAGGATAAGCCCTATTTGTCTGTTTAACATAGACAGGTACTTTACTATCCGCTGTATTCACCACCACCTGAGCAATCTTACCAGGGATTAAGGTTAGCCTTAGCTCCCCATCCGCCAAATTCTGATCACCCACCATAATACGACTGGTGACATAGCCTTGTTCAATCAAGCGGTTTTGCACACGAGTGGCAATAGCATTGATGTCAGTAACTGTCATACACTTGCCTAATACACTGCTACTACCCATAATTTCAGGCATGAGTGCAAAGCCAAGCGTGTCTGCAAAGATGATATCATCTTGGGATAGTACTGAATAACCAATCTTGTGTATATCAAAGCAAATGGCGTTATCTGCTACGGGTTGCTCTTGGATTTGGGTGGTGGTATCAGTGGAAGCTGTATCTGCCACCACTTTTGGATTTGGTACCAACTGTTCTAGCAATGCCTGATTGCGAGCATCTTGGGTTTGGATTAGGGTTTGGTTGGTGGTGTTGGCAGAGACGGTGTTATGAACCAAAATTGCAGTAATTGTGGTGGTAAGGATTGTTGGTCTAATCATAGGTGCATTCCAGCATCGTATTCAAGAATATTACATATTTTAACTATATAAATACAATCTTGCAAGCTTATCTAAATTAATTACCATTGCTACATTTATACATATTTGTTACAATATTATTGCTATTTATTTTAAAAGGACATTTTTATGAACCATGTATACAAAACCGTCTTTAACAAATCCAAACAGACTTGGATGGCGGTTTGTGAATATGCTCGTCGTGTTGGTTGTGGCAGTGCAAGTGGTGGCAGCAAATCTGTGACACGAGGCGTAGTTGGTTCTATGACTTTTTTATCCTTTGCAGTACTTATGGCTTTGCAGTCAGCCCATGCCAACACCCCCACCACCATCATTGCAGATAAATCTGCTGATAAAGCCTTGCAGCCGATTGTATTAAACACCGCAAGTGGTGTGGTTTCTGTCAATATCGCCACACCCAATGACAAGGGTTTATCCAATAACCACTATCGCCAATTTGATGTCGGAGGTAGTGGTGTTATTTTAAATAACAACCGTAAAGCGGTGAGCACCCAAATCGCAGGCTTCGTGGCGGCTAACCCCTATATGGCTCGTGGGGAAGCGTCGACCATCTTAAACCAAATCAATTCAAACCATCCAAGTCATTTGGGTGGCTTTATTGAAGTGGCAGGTAAAAAGGCGGATGTGATTATCGCAAACCCATCAGGCTTGCTTATCAATGGTGCTGGGTTTATCAATGCTGGTCATGTGCATCTGGCAGCAGCGAATAGCCAAGTTAATCAAGGGCAAGTGACAGGTTATGAGGTTGGCACAGGTCATATTGCCGCCCATGGCAAATTAAACCTACAAGGCACGGATTATGCGGCACTCATTGCCAAAGCTGTGCAGATTAATGATGAAATCTATGCAGGGGATAAGCTGGATGTCATTACAGGTGAAAATCAGGTCAGCCTACAAGATGGCAGCTTCAATCAGTTATCAGCTGTTCATCAAAACAATGGTGTCAGCAGTACAAGCCAGCAAGGTGTCGCTCTAGACATCTCAAATCTTGGTGGGATGTATGCAGGCAAAATCCATCTTATCGGCACTGACAAAGGCTTTGGGGTCAATAACCAAGGGGTCATCACAGCAACCAGCAATGGAAGACAGTTTGGCACAGGTACACTCACGCTAGACAGCCAAGGCAATCTGGTCAATACCGGTAAAATCCTAGCCAAAGATGCTGTCACCATCAACACACATCGTAGCACCACTCAAAACAACGGCACCCTGTTAAGTGAGCAAGCAGACATTGCCATCAATACCGCAAGTCTTAATAACACAGGCATCATTCACAGCACCCAAACCGCCAAGATTGCAGCCAAAGAAGCGATTAAAAACCTTGGAAGTGTCTATGGCGGTGTTTTGCAAGTGAATACTGATAAGCTGAATAACACCGGTCAGCTGATCCAAACCGGTACAGCTAAACTTGGTATCACGACCGATACACTGATCAACATTGATAAAGCGGTTATTGGTCAAAGCCTGTATGGACAAACCAGTATCCCTACACCCTCTGCACCAAGCGGTGATCAAAGTGCTGGCAGTATTAGCAATCAGCCGAAAGACAGTACGGCAAGCGGCACAGGTAATTCATCAATAAACCCACAGTCACCTGCCAATGCAGGTGCCGCCCAGTCTATTACAGTACCAAATGCTGACGGTTATATCATTGCTACCAATCGTATTCACAACACCGGCAATCAAGCACTCATCACTGCTACAGGTGATATTACCATCACGGCTAATCAGACCAGTAACACCAAGCAAGCATCCATCGATGCACAAAACCTAAATACCAACACCCTGACCAACACCGACAGTAAAATCGCCTTAGATGAGATCAACTGGCAATTAACGAGCTTTGATAATACCAAAGGCAGCATCACTGCCAAAAATGGCATGGTGATTGGCAGTGAATCTGCCATCATCAACACAGGCGGTAGCCTAACAAGCGGCACCGATATCACACTTGTCGCCAAAGACAGAATCATCAATCAAGACGGCATCATTACAGCTGTCAAACAAGCAGATATCACTGCCAATGAGTTACAAAACGGTGGTGCCATACAAGCTGATGCAATTGCCATTACGCAACAATTGGACCATACCCACACCGATCAAGATAAGCTTGTTGCTAATCGCTTAGCGTTTACAACAAGTGGTAAGCTGATTAACCAAAGCCAATTCACCGCAGGTCAAACATTAACACTAAATGCCAATCACATTGATAACACGCAAGCAGGTATCATCACAAGCGGCAATCACACACAGATTACTAGCCAAACGGATATCACAAACCAAGGTTTAATTAATGGCGATACTACCATTGTAAAAGCCAATGACACCATCAACAACCTTGCTGGTGGTCGTCTCTATGGCGCACATCTTGCCATCCAAGCTGACACGCTAAATAATACGCCAGCAAAAGCCAAAGATATCGATACTCACCACACTGCCCCTGTCATCGCTGCCAGACAGCGTCTGGATATTGGTGCTAATCACTTAAACAACAACCCCAACCCTGACAGAGCGGGTAAATTCAATGACAGCTTTGACAATCAGGCCTTAATCACAAGCTTGGGTGGTCTTAACCTTGGTGGTAGTCTAGATGACAATCATCATGCCACAGGCAAAGCACAGACAGTTATCAATCAAGGTGCAACCATCCAGTCTGGTGGACAGATGCAAGTTGATGCCAAAACCTTGCTAAACACCAATGCTGACTTTAAAAAGCATACGGTTAAGGTAGAAGCAGAATCTGTTTATGGGCAAACACTTTACCGCAATCGTGAGCAAGTTAGAGCATACAACCGCCAATTTAACAAAAATAAAAGCGATGTGGATTTAGCCCTAAACCTCTACACCACCGATGAAGCGTATTTAGGCCCAACCAGCCGTAAAGGCGCACCGACTGGCGCTTTGTATGTCAAGCAAGAAAACGGACACTATCATCGTGTTGGTGAAGAGATTGATGAAATCACGGTAGACTTTGTTGTCTATGAAGACAAAACTCTGACTTCTGACCCTGCTCGTATGGTAGCGGGACAAAATCTTATCATTCATGGCGATGCCTTAATTAATGATAAAAGCCAAATGAATGCAGGTGCAGGCTTTGCAGTGCTTGGTGATAGAGTCATTCAAACACCTGACAATGGTTTGTATGGTGAAAAAACCAAAGTCACGGAAAATGGTCGATATGTCAGCCGTACAGTGGTCTCATCTGGCGCAGGTCGCAGACATAAGCGTGTGGATATCGGCAGTGGCAGCTTTGTGCAATCCTTTGCACCGCTGGCAACTTACGAGCTCCCCATCCTAAACGCTGCCATCAACACCACGCCAAGCAGCACCAGTATTGACAAGCCAACCACAGGCAATAACCCCTTTGCAATCATTAATGTTCAAGACAGTGCTATCAACATTCCTAATTCTGCCTTATACATCATCAATGCTGACGACCCCAACTTGCCACTGATCCAAACTGACCCTGCGTTTACCGATTATAAACAGTGGCTTGGCTCGGATTATATGCTAAAAGCACTACAATCAGACCCAAATCATATTCATAAACGCCTATCTGATGGTTATGGCGAACAAGCTCGTATCAAAGATCAGTATTATCTACTGACAGGCAGACACATCAATACCGATTACAGCAGTCAAGAAGACGCCTTTAAACAACTGATGGATAATGGCATCACTCATGCCAAACAGTTTGGCTATACGCTTGGCACAGCACTCACGCCTGATCAGATGGCAAATCTTAGCACTGACATCGTTTGGCCGGTCAAAGAGTCTATCACCCATACCACCAAAGACAAAGATGGCAATCGCCTCACCAAAACAGAAGAAGTATTGACCCCTAAGCTATATCTGCGTTCTGCCAACATTGCAGCAGGCACACTTACCCCTGATGGTAGATACAGTACTGTCTCAGCAAGAAATATTAACATGCAGCTGACAGGCGATCTTGACAACCATGGTAATATCATCGCCAAAGACACGCTAAGCATTGATGCAGACAATATCGCCAATGACGGCACTATGCATGGCAACTTTGTCGCCGTCACAGCAGACAATACCATCACCAACCACGGCACCCTACACGCAAACAGTGCCATGAGCCTTGATGCCAAAAACCGCATCATTAATAAAAGCCAAACCACCACCCAAACAAACACCCAAGGCAGAAGTAGCAGTAGTCGCTCCGATATTAGCCAAATTGCCACCATCAGTGTTGGCAGTGGCTTAAAAGACAAAACCGATGAACAAGGCAGCCCAATAGCCGCCTTAACCATCCAAGCAGGCAACCACATCTTAAACAAAGCCGCCAACATTCAAAACACTGGCGGCAGCACCCAAATGACCGCCAAAAACGGCATTGATATTGGCACCATCACCACCAGCAATCACATCAGTGCTGTGGCAGATGACAAAAACCACTTTAAGTACAGCCAAACACAAGATGTCGGTTCAAATATTAGCAGTTATGGTGATACCATCATCACGACCACAGCCAAAAACGCAGACATCAACATCCAAGGCTCGCACCTAGACTCTGCCACAGGTACTACTGCTATTATTGGTACTGGGGATGTACGCATGACTGAGGGTCGGCGAACACAGAGCGTAGAGAGTGCCAGCCAATTCACCAATCGCCGCTTAACAGGCAGTAAGACCGAACAGTCTGGCTTTGAGCAGCACAGCACCACTAGCATAAAAAATCAGGTGAGTGGTAATCAAGTTGTCATCAGCGGTGTCAATACAACATTGGTAGCTACCGAAGTCTTGGCAGATAAGGACATTCTGATTAAGGCTGATAAAGAGCTTAGCATTGGCTCTACCACAGACAGTCTAAGCCGCCACAGTAGCGAGCAAACCACCAAAAAAGGGGTATTTACCACCAAACCCGCCTCAGTGACCTTAGGCAAACAGCATACTCGTCAACAAAACAGTCATGAGCACACCACCCATACAGGCTCATTGATTGGCACCACAGGGGGTAACATCCGCCTTGAATCAGGCGATAAGATAGATGTCATCAACAGCGACATCATCGCCCAAAAAGATGAGACAGATGCTAATACAGGCAATATCTTATTTAAAGCACAAGCTGTCAATATCACAAGTCAAAATGCCACCGCTGCCAATACACACAGCTTTGCCCAAAAAACCACAGGGCTAACTGCCGGCGTCTCCAGCAGTCTTGTCAGTGATGTCCAAAGCTTAGATAAGCTAACAGATGCTGCCAAAGACACCGACTCTCGGCGCATGACAATCATGGCAGCAGCTGCAGGCGCTTCTAAAGCTTCCACCCTTACCAACAATCTACACAACAAAAACTTTGGTAGCATGAGAGCTCAGGCGACCATCGGCAGTCAAACCACCAAAAGCAGCAGCCACAGCCATCAAGAGACCAATGACGCTGCCACCATCCACACAGATGGCAATCTCGCCTTTGATGTCAAAGGCAAAGGTGCTGACAGCACACTCACCGTCACAGGCTCAAACATCAGTGTTGGAAAAGATTTATACAATCAAGTTGAAGGCAGTGTCATCTATCAAGCCTCCACTCAGACAAGCACTACCACCAGCCAAAATAGCAGCAAAGGCGCAGGCTTTGGTGTTTATGCTTCTGCTAATCTTAGCACCGATGGGCTAAGTTCAAATTCTGCTGGCTTTACCATCAATGCTAACAAAGTAAAAGGTAATACCCAAGAGATTGCTACAACCCACACCAACACCCAAATCACTGTCGGCGGTACAACCATCAATGACATCGGCGGCAGCCTCATCCTAGACGGAGCCAACCTAACAACAGACCATCTAACAGGCACAATCGGCAAAGATCTCATCGTCAAAAGCCGTCAAGACACTTATCAATACAACAGTAATCAAACCCAAGTAGGTGGCAATCTTGATGTCAGCTTCCAAGGCGTACCACAATCTGCCAGTATTAATGGTAGTAACACAAACGCCAATGCAAGCTATGCCCAAGTCACCGACCAAACCGGTATCAAAGCCAAAGAATCTACCCTGTCTGTACAAGGACAAGGTAAGTTCACTGGTGGCTATCTCATCACCGATGCAGGTAAAAACCAAACCCAATTTGCCCAAGGTATCCAAACCCAAGACATACAAAATCATCTAAATTATGAAGGGGATGCCATCAGTGTCGGAATTGGTGTTGCAGACACCAGAAGTCCAAATGGCAAAGCCAAACCTGCCCTACAAGGCTTAGGCTATGGTACAATAACCCCAGTCAATAAAACCAGTACCACCCACACTGCCATCACTGACCAAGCAGGGCTT
>ERZ1023458.252-NODE-252-length-10202-cov-4.333498_pt1 | contig 10202 bp, 9 predicted proteins | sample MGYA00380527_ERZ1023458 | MGnify/ENA primary metagenome ERZ1023458 (study PRJEB33173, sample SAMEA4830409) | metagenome | study: EMG produced TPA metagenomics assembly of the PRJEB25223 data set...
AAATATTAAATGTTAATTTCTTCTTAACTGCGTTGTTATATGGGGTAATGATGGCTATTGTTGCAATTGTTCAAACGACTTTAACAGCAAGTATGATGGATGAAGTAACCGCTACAACAAGTGATAAAAATCGTGAGTCGATAGGTCAAGGTATAGCCAATTTTGTAGTAGGCTTATTTGGTGGTTATGGTGGAAGTGCGCTTGTTGGGCAATCACGTTTTAATGTGACAATGGGTGCGAATTCTAGAATTTCGACGTTTGTTACCGGTAGTTTTTTACTGGTAAGTTTATTTGTTTTTGGTGAAATTATAGGACATATTCCAATGGCTGTTTTAGCTACTGTACTCATTACCATTTCACTGAACACATTTGATCGACGCACAATACCTTTTATACGCCAATCGCCATTAATAAATGCTTTCATTGTAATACTAACGATGGTGCTTATCCTAATTTCTAATAATTTAGCGCTCGGAGTAGTGGTTGTAACAATACTATATTATTTTTTAAAACGTTTTATAAATTTAGAAAGGACGTGACATGTAATGCCACAATATGAAGATTATGTAAAGTGGAGACGTACATTTCATCAGTTTCCTGAATTGTCGGATGATGAATATGAAACAACGAAACGATTAAGACGTATTTTAGAGAGTTATGAAATTAAAATTTTAGATATACCTTTGGAAACTGGATTGATTGCAGAAGTAGGACAAGGAGATTCATTTGTTGCTGTTAGATCAGATATTGATGCATTACCAATTAATGAAGAAGTTGTACATGAATTCACTTCAACTAATAAAGGCATTATGCATGCTTGTGGGCATGATATCCATATGGCAAGTATTTTAGCAGTAGCTACAAGATTAAAAGAAATTGAAGGTCAATTAAAAGGTAGGGTACGTTTTATTTTTCAACCTGCCGAAGAGCTAGGCTATGGTGCTGTTAAATTAGCTGAGTCAGGTGCCATTGATGGTACAAAAGCTGTGCTAGGTTATCATAATTATCCTACGATGGATATAGGTTCATTAGCAGTGAAATCCGGTGCTGTGACATCTTCTGTGGATCGTTTTGAATTTAAAATTAAAGGTAAAGGTGCGCATGCAGCAAAACCTGAACAAGGTAATGATCCAGTCGTCGTGTTAGGTCAATTAATCAATAGCGTTCAATCCATCGTCAGCAGAAATTTATCTGCTTTTGATAATGCTGTGGTAACGATAGGAGAAGTCTCTTGTGGTAACACATGGAACGTTATTGCAGATCAAGCTTATGTACAAGGTACAGTGAGAAGTTTTGATGAACGTATTCGTACATTTATTGAAAAAAGGTTGAGAGAAATTGGCAATGGACTGGCAGAAGTATTTGATGTTGAAATTGAAACAGAATATATCCGTTTACCAGGTGCGGTTATCAATGACGAAAAATTAACAGATGATGCAATCAACATTGCTAAGCAAGTGGGTTATAATGTGAATATAATGGAACAGCCATTAACCATTGGTGAAGATTTTTCTGGTTTTGCCAATAAGTACCCAAGTGTATTTGTCTTTATTGGCTCGAATAGTGAGTATGATTTACATCATCCAAAATACGATCCCGATGAACGTATTTTAGAAAAAGTACCAGATTACTTTGTAACATTTGTACAGAAATTATTAAACGAATCTTAAAGTAATAGCTTATGTTATGGACGATTTAATTTGGGTAAAAAATAATTATAATCATTATTTTTGAGGAGGATTAAGTCATGGTGTCTCAAGATCCTAGAACGAAATTTTCAAATGCAGATTTTCCAAAACAAGAGCAAGCCGTTCCAGGTTTACAAAAAAATCTAAACCCTAAACCAGATTGTGGAGAAACTTCATATATTGGTTACGGTAGATTGAAAGGTTTAAAGATGTTGGTAACAGGTGGAGATTCAGCTATAGGTAGGGCTGCTGCGATAGCTTATGCTAAAGAAGGTGCTGATGTTGCGATTAATTACTTGCCATCAGAACAAGAGGATGCTGAAGAGGTAAAAGAAGTTATTGCATCGGCTGGACAAAAAGCTGTGCTAATACCGGGTGATTTACGCAATGAACAATTCAATTATGAGTTAGTAGAGCGAGCATATCATGCGTTAGGTGGATTAGATAATGTTACACTCGTAGCTGGTCATCAGCAATACAGAGATACGCTTAAAGACTTTGATACAGCATCATTTGCTGAAACTTTTGAAACGAATGTGTATCCAATATTTTGGACAGTACAAAAAGCAATCGATTATCTGGAACCAGGTGCTACAATTACGACAACATCATCTGTACAAGGTTATAATCCTAGTCCTGTTTTACATGATTATGCAGCGTCAAAAGCTGCAATCATATCGTTGACTAAAAGCTTGTCTGAAGAATTAGGTGCTAAAGGTATCCGTGTTAATTGTGTCGCACCAGGACCATTTTGGTCACCACTTCAAATATCAGGTGGACAACCACAATCGAAAATTCCGACATTTGGCCAAAAAGAAGTGCTTGGTAGGGCAGGTCAACCTGTAGAATTAGCTGGTGTGTATGTTCATTTAGCAGCTGATGAATCAAGTTACACAACTGGCCAAGTATATGGCGTTACGGGTGGTACACAATTAGATTAATTTGATAGATGGCTATTTCAAAGTGATTAGTGCTTAAATGAACGGTTTACGCATTGACATTTTGACATAGCCACTTTTTATTTATGAAAGGAAAGTGAATTTCAGTGAAACATTTTAATGCAAGTCAATTGTCTAAAAGGCAAAACTATAAATTATTGAGTGGCAGTATCATACCTAGACCTATAGCATTTGTTACGTCTCAAGATAAAAGTGGCAAGTTAAATGCGGCACCATTCAGTTTCTTTAACGTAGTGAATAGTGCACCACCGATGATTATGATTTCTACAGGACGTTCGGAAGGCAAACGTAAAGACACTTCGCTTAATATTGAAGAGACTGAAAATTTTGTAGTGCATATTACTGATGAAACAAATGTAGAACAAATTAATCGCACAGCCGCACCATTGGAGCGTAGAGAAAATGAATTAGAACGCACAGAATTAACCCTTGTCGACTCGGAACTTATATCTGTACCTGGCATTGAGCAAGCGAAAATACGTATGGAATGTAAATTAGAGCGGATTATTCCTTTAGGAGATACTGAAGAGGGGTCAGATCTAATTATTGGTGAGGTATTGATGTTTCATATTAATGAAGATGTGTATTTTGAGGACAGTAAGATAAATGCGCAAGCACTAGAAGCCGTGTGCCGGTTAGCCGGAAATGATTATGCATCAATCGGTGATACATTTACAATTGTTAGGCCAACGGAATAATATTTGAGTTAAAGTATCATTTCATACTGCAAATATATAATTGACGAAGTCGTATGAATAGTGTACTGTTATAAAATAAATAAAATAGCTTATCTAGAGAAGTGGAGGGACTGGCCCATTGAAACTTCGGCAACATGGTGATGCGTGTGCCAATTCCAGTAGCATAAATTGTGCTAGAAGATAAGATTAAAGATGTAATGATTTACTCTTTTCTTCTACAAGAAAAGAGTTTTTTATTTTTTATGGTAAGTATATTAAATGATTGATTATAAAAGTAATAATAAAGAAAGTTGGTTTTGTATGGTGGAAAATAAAACAGGTAATGCATGGGCGCTTATACCACTAATCATATTTGTTGGTATATTTTTAGGTGTGGGCGTTATTACTGGTGACTTTTCAATAATGCCACTTAATGTTGCAATCATTATTGCATCTATCGTGGGTTTATTGATGAATAGAAAAGAAACATTTCATAAAAAAGTAGATGTGTTTACAAAAGGTGCAGGACATTCGAATATTATTTTGATGATGTTAATATTTCTACTTGCGGGTGCATTTTCTCAAACCACAGAAGATATGGGTGGAGTTAAGTCAACTGTTAATTTAGGACTATCTTTCATACCAGAGAACTTAATTATCGTCGGTTTATTTATCATATGTATGTTTGTATCACTTTCAATGGGTACTTCAGTAGGTACAGTTGCAGCCATAGCACCGGTTGGCTTTGGTTTAAGTCAGGCGACGGATGTCTCTGCAGCGATTACAATGGCTACTGTAGTAGGTGGTGCAATGTTTGGTGATAACTTATCAATGATCTCTGATACGACAATTGCTGCAGTACGTACTCAAAAGACTAAAATGAGTGATAAGTTTAAAGTGAACATAAAAATTGTATTACCTGGTGCGATATTTACTGTTATAGCGCTCTGGTTTTTAACTCATGGTGCTCAGATAGATACGACAAAATCATATGATTATAATTTTATTAAAGTTATTCCATACTTATTGGTGTTAATTTTAGCGCTAGCAGGCATCAATGTAATTATAGTATTGATAGGTGGTACCGTATTATCTGCTATTATTGGACTAGTTGATGGGTCATTTAATTGGTCAGGATTGCTTAGTTCGATTTCAAAAGGAATTGTTGGTATGGAAGATATTGCAATTATTGCGCTATTAATTGGCGGACTTGTAGCATTGATACAACATAATGGTGGTATAACTTGGTTATTAAATTTTGTACGCAATAGGGTTAAATCAAAGCGTGGTGCAGAATTAGGTATAGCAGGACTTGTAAGTGCTGCTGATATTTCAACTGCCAATAATACAATTTCGATATTAATGGCAGGTCCCTTGGCTAAAGATATAGCGGACGAATACGATATTGATCCAAGAAAATCTGCAAGTATTTTAGATATGTTTGCAAGTTGTTTCCAAGGCTTATTACCTTATAGCCCGCAAGTTATAGCAGCGGCAGGTGTGGCGTCTATTTCACCAGTTTCATTAATGCCGTATTCAATTTATCCTATAATTCTAGGTATTTGTGGACTAATTGCAATCTTCTTTAGATTACCAAAATTAAACAAAAAAAATTGATTATAAGGAGGGGCGTCGGTTTATACCAATTGAATATAGACTGACTCCCCTGTTTTTAATAAATAATACGATATTTAAAAATAAACATTTTAAATAAAAAAAGGGTAAAATTTTGACGTTTACTGACTAATAGCGATAAAATAAATAGGCTATCACTTTTATAGTGAAAATAAAGGGAAGTTGGATTTCATAGTATTATTGTTTAGAAGTCTAGTATAATGAGTTAGAATAGTAATAAGAGTGAAAGTAGGTGAACAATCATGGCTAGATACAATGTGGAAAATGAAAATGTAGAAATCCAATTGGAACGACTTTTTAAAGTTGAACCTGAATTAGTATATCAAGCTTGGACCGAGCAACGATTTCTTAAACAATGGTTTATGACAACAGAACGAACGAATAAATCAATAGAAATAGATGCTGTACAAAACGGTGGCTATGAAATTATTGATGTACGTAAGGGAAAAGAAAATATAGTAAAGGGTTCATATATTACATTGAACCCAAATGAATATATTGTTATGACTATAGGTATGCCTGAATTAAGTGACTCTGAAGATACTATTGAAGTTGAGATGTTTGAAAGAGAACCAGGTATTACACAAATGATTTTTAGTTACACGGCTTATGTGCCTAGAGAACGTAGACTGACGTCGTTAGAGTATAAGCAAAAGAAAAAGGAATATCATGATTCCACTGCGCATGGTTTTGAAATGCTATTTGATAAGCTTCAAACAACGCTAGAAGAATATGAAGAAGAACAATAAAATCATTATTTCAATTCAACCGAACTCAATAAAAAAGTAGTTGGACTAAGAGGCTGAGACAATTAATTTGTCCAGCCTTCTTTTATTTTATAGCTTAATTATTATGGGTAAATTGACCATATTGTTTACGCTCATTAAACTTACGCAGTACCGTTTCAAAAAATATATGATAACTGATAAAACTGGAATAATCGATGCCATTTGTTAAATAAAAAGTATTACTTGAAACGTAAATATTATAATTTGCTTTTTGAGCTAATGTGTTATCTTGGAGCGTAGTAATAGAAATAAAATATTTTTGACGCAGTTGCAGTAAATTCGTTATGTCAGATAAATGATCTGTCTCTCCGGATAAAGAAATAATAAAAAATAAATCATTATCAGAAGCTTTATTTAATACCATTTTAAATTCATGTACATCGTGTAGCACAATAATATTCTTATGTATGGTTAATAAAATTCTTTGAGCTTCTTGCGCAACGTTCATTTGTGCTAAACCTGTGCCATATAAGTATACCGTTTCAGCTTGATATATTTTGTCTGTAACTAGGTCGTAATCAATACGCTCTAAATAAGTGAAGGTATTTTCAATTTCTTGTTTAAAAGCATTCATAGAGTCAGAAGGCAATTGATGAACTTGTTCAGATTCGAATTTTAAATATGATTTAAAATCACTTACGAGTGAAACGATGGATACTTGCATTTGATGCATGTGTATAAGCCGCTAGATCTTGTATTTTCATTGTTTTACATTCTGATATATGTGTGTTTATAAAATGAGCGATTTGTAGGTCATTTTCATTTAATTTATTAAAATTATTGTTAATACGTTCATTTAAAAGCAATGGTCTCACCTCAAATTTTTGAAAATATTTTCATGTTTTGAAAATATAATCTTATTGTACAAAATTGTCCGTAATAGCGTCAAACTATTGTTTGTATGTAAGCGTTTACTATAAAATCGAAGATAAATTGATATTTAATCATTCGAATTGATAAACACTTTATAATTATAAATGGATAATTTCAGAAATTTAGAAAGAAGGGGGAATTTTATATGAACGCAATAAAGAGATTTGGGAGTGCAATGATTGTACCTGTATTAATGTTTGCATTTTTTGGTATTGTACTCGGTTTAGCGACGCTATTTAAAAATCCTTCAATAATGGGGAGTATTGCAGATGAAGGTACGAATTGGTTCAAAATATGGTCTGTGGTAGAGTCTGGTGGTTGGACAATATTTAATCACATGGAAGTGGTGTTTGTTGTTGGACTACCTTTATCCTTGGCCAAAAAAGCACCTGGACATGCAGCATTAGCAGCATTAATGGGATATTTAATGTTTAATACTTTTATTAATGCCATATTAACGCAATGGCCACATACATTCGGAGCAAATTTGGAAAAAGGTGTGGAAAATGTAACGGGGTTAAAAGCGATTGCTGGTATAGAAACATTAGACACTAATATTCTAGGCGGTATTATTATTTCAAGCATTGTGACATGGATACATAATCGATTTTATAGTAAAAAATTACCTGAAATGCTTGGTGTATTTCAAGGTTTGACATTTGTAGTAACGATTTCATTTTTTGTCATGTTACCGATTGCTTTAATTACTTGTATCGTATGGCCAACGGTACAAAACGGTATTTCTTCATTGCAAGGTTTTATTATTGGGTCTGGTTATATAGGTGTTTGGTTGTATCATTTCTTAGAAAGAGTATTGATACCAACAGGATTACACCACTTTATTTATGCACCAATAGAAGTAGGTCCTGTTGTTGTGAATCATGGGTTAAAAGCAGAATGGTTTGAACACGTAAATGAATTTGCTAAAAGTAAAGAGCCATTAAAAGAATTGTTCCCGTATGGTTTTATGTTACAAGGTAACGGGAAAGTCTTCGGTTCAATTGGTATTGCTTTAGCAATGTATACAACAACACCGAAAGAAAATAGAAAGAAAATTGCAGCATTGTTAATTCCAGCAACATTGACAGCGATTGTTGTTGGCATTACTGAACCATTAGAGTTTACGTTTTTATTTATAGCACCTTATTTATTCGTTTTACATGCAATCTTAGCAGCAACAATGGATACGTTAATGTATGGTTTTGGCTTAGTAGGTAACTTTGGCGGAGGGTTATTAGATTTCTTTGCTACGAATTGGATACCTTTGGCACAGAATCATTGGTTAACTTATGTGATTCAAATTGCAATTGGTTTAGGTTTTACAGCAATTTATTTCTTTTTATTCAAGTTTTTAATTGTAAAATTTAATATTCCTCTTCCTGGACGTAAAAAAGACGACAAGGATATGAAATTATATAGTAAAGATGATTATAAACACAAGGATGGTAAAGCAGCAGTTACTAAAAAAACTGGTTCAACAAATGAGTTTGAAGATAAAGCAATATATTATTTAGAAGGTCTGGGTGGAAAAGAAAATATTAAAGATGTTACAAATTGTACGACGCGTCTAAGATTAACAGTGAATGATGTCAATAAAGTTGAAGATAGTGATTACTTTACGCATAGACAAATGGCACATGGTTTAGTAAAAAGTGGGAAAAATGTGCAAGTCGTAGTAGGTATGTCTGTACCTCAAGTAAGAGAAGCATTTGAAAATTTAGTATTTGAAGAAAAAAATAATTAATAAAAAGGTTGCATATAAGACTATGCTCAAAAAAGGACTAATCCATATGAAAAAAATGGATTAGTCCTTTTTATATGAATAAATTGCGATTTTAATCGTGCATGCTTGCCTGGGGATATGGGCTCGAGCCTGTAGTCTCTCGTTCATATCATTACCCTGGGCGTCAGCACGATGCAAAATCGTTTGAAATATTTCTCAAGATACAAAAGAAAAGGTTCATTTAAAACAACTCATTAACCTTAATAAATTGATGAAGTTCTTATTTTATAAACTTAATAACATGAATTAACTTGAAATAATAAGTAATAAAGAATTAGTCCTTTTTATATGGATAACTTGCGATTTTGATCGTGCATGCTTGCCTGGGGATATGGCTCGAGCCTGTAGTCTCTCACTCATATCATTACCCTGGGCGTCAGCACGATACAAAATCGTTTGAAATATTTCTCAAGATACAAAAGAAAAGGTTCATTACAGAACACAAAAAAAGTCAATTTCTATATAATTACAATAAAAATTGACGTTTATGATTGAGTCTTAGATGTTGATACTTTAGACTCATGTTTATTAATTATCGATGGAAAAGAAACAAATCGAATTTGTTGTTTATATTAGTGATAACGTGCATGAGTGTGCTTTAAGAAATTCTAGTTTTATGCATTAAACGTGGTTGATAGGTCGCACTATAAATATCAATGTTGTGTGTTGCGATAGCGTGAATTAATTTAGAGAATGCTGTAGGTGAACAAGAAACGTTGATGGTATTTCGATTGAAGGTATAAACAATAGTTTCAGTGTGATTGAGTAAATTCATAATATCGATAACTTTATCTTTAATAAAAGCATCGTGAAGGCCGTCAACAGCGATTTCGAAACGTTTAGATGATAATAGTAAATGATCTAAGTCTAATAGTTCATGTGCATGATTATTTTCTAAAATTTGATAGATTAAATAATTGTGGAAACTGAGAAAACTAATTAAATAAGGTAGTTGTTGCTTAGGTAAATTCACTTCTAAAGCATATAAATGATTATTTTTGAAAATAGTAAACTTGAAGGATTCACAAAAGTGTACTTGTTTCAAAAGTTTTAACAAATTTTTGCGGATATGACGTTTATTTAAACCACTGATGTTTAATATAAACGTTTCAGTTTTATCTAAAAACATATTATACCTCCATATCTATATAAAGTGACATACGTATATTAAAAATAATATTCTACTGCACTTAAAATTGTACATGTTTTAAATTCTATTAAATTGTACCACTCTTTTTAAAAGAAGACACTAGGTCTTTAGAACGAAGTATAAAATTTTTTAAAAGTTGCAAATTTTGAATTCATAATATTTAGAAAATTCTGTTGTTTCAAGGCTTAAAGTATGATACATTCTTCTTTATTAATACAGAGAGGGAAGTGTTTAGATGTTATCAAAAGTAAGTAAGTTTGCAACGAATACGTTCTTAGTATGGATGCTTATTGCAGCTATCATTGGTTTTATATTTCCAACGCAACTTGCTACTTTAAGTAGTTGGGTACCTTATTTACTAGGGATTGTTATGCTAGGTATGGGATTAACTATAGATCCTAAAGATTTTAAAATTATATTTCAAGCACCTAGATCAGTAATTGTCGGTGTGATATTGCAGTATACAATTATGCCTTTAAGTGCATTTTTTATTGTCAAACTGTTTCATTTGCCTTCAGAAATTGCTATTGGTGTGATTTTAGTTGGATGTTGTCCGGGTGGTACATCTAGTAATGTTATGAGTTACTTAGCAAATGCAAATGTTGCTTTGTCAGTAGCTATTACTAGTGTTTCAACTTTGCTAGCTCCA
>ERZ1023458.254-NODE-254-length-10119-cov-4.496025_pt1 | contig 10119 bp, 10 predicted proteins | sample MGYA00380527_ERZ1023458 | MGnify/ENA primary metagenome ERZ1023458 (study PRJEB33173, sample SAMEA4830409) | metagenome | study: EMG produced TPA metagenomics assembly of the PRJEB25223 data set...
GCGGGAATAGCACTAGCCGAAGACTACAGGCTAAGGCAGTGCCCGCGGAAAGCGTCCACAAAAAACTGCCAACAAAGTCAGAGACTTTGTCGACAGTCTGGAAGTACTTATAATGTAATAACAACTTTCATACCATTTACTTTAAATAATATTTAGCAACCATACGATACTAATGACTAACAATAAAATTGTCGCAATATAAATCACTAACTTTTGCCCTTTTTTTAATGATTTTTCTTCATGCGTAAACAAGCTAAATAATGACCCATCTTTCCCCATTAGCAGTGCAATAGAATAAATCAGTAATATAATCGCTATAATTAATACGATTAATGCAACATAAACCATGCGATTGGCTCCTTTCGGATTTCAATAGTTATTATTTCTTATCCGTACATTTTATCTTAATATTTACGCTACAAAAAATATATAGTTATTTCTAAATGATGTTTTACAAATCCTGTAATGATTTACCTTGTTTTTTTATTCTTCTCACCTTAAATGGTGCATAAATTAATACGATTATAATAATGATGCCCATATAACCTATTACCGGATAGAAAAATGTCATTAAATCTGTAAAACCTGCAAAACTAATTGCAAAACCGATTAAAGTAAATATAGTATAAAATATTTTGAATTGTTTCGTCTCTATTTCAGTGAAACGTGTAGCTAATGAATAAAACATACCTAAACATGTATTAAAAATCATTAAATAAATAACAATTGACATAAACACGCCTAAAATAGGTGAAATATCATTGACTAGTCCTAACATTGGTAACGGTAAGTGGCCAACTGTTTCAATCTTAGAAAAAATTGCCAAATGGCTAATCATAATCATTAACCCTAAGACAATACCACCGGCTAAACCACCCCATGCAGCAACTTTACTATTTTTCTCATTACCTCCCATAACAATTGACATTGATGCACCTAATCCTACATTAAGCGAAACATAATTTACACCTGCGATAAACCAATGCGGAACAGCAGATGTATGACTTTTAGCCAATGCATCTAATTCGCTAAACGAACCTGACATCGTAAACAAACAATATATAGCAACAATAACAATACAGATAATCAATAAAGGTGTAATATTACCGATTACTTTAACAACGTTATCCACACGTAACATACCAAATACGAGTACTAATATAACCATAAGTGCAGTACCGTACACAGCAGGTATGCCAAATTGTTGTTCAAAATTTGAACCTCCACCTGCAAGCATAACGACACCAAATCCAAATAATGCAATAATGAGCACAATGTCTACTAACCAAGCAATGACTTTGCCAAACATTGTACCACCAGTCAATTTATGTATCACGTCGTTATGCCCTTCAGCTTTAAATATACTGCCTAACCATACTAGCATCATACCTACATAAGCAAATAACACGGTAGAAACAATACCCGCGAGTATGCCCACCGTTCCAAAGCTAGTAAAATACTGTAGTATTTCTTGCCCTGAAGCAAAACCTGCACCCACGATAATACCGATGAATGCACTACCTATTAAAAATATCCTTTTCATATAAATCCCCTTCGCTAAAGTTACATTGAATTTCATTTATAAGCATTCGCAAACGCCTATAATATCACTTCACTCGCATGCATCTTTGATATTGGCAAAGGATGCGCAAGTTTCAAATATGTTTGTGAATTTAACATACTATTTTCACAGGATCCTAATCCTGTACCCTTTTATCCTTACCATCCAAACCTTAGTACGATACTGAAATTTGTTTGAATTCAAAATTTCTGTACCTTTTATTTTAAATTTATAAATAAAGATATAAACTCAAAACATTCGAAATGCAAGCGTTTACATTTTTATGATAACTTACTTGAATTTGTTTATCAATTCCACATTTTCAATAAGTAATATTGAATTATGTACAGATTCAATCAAATTACTAACTTAAAATGTTTAATGTTGTTACAATAATATAGGCTACTATTAAATTTATACTTTAGGAGTGATTTTGTGGCAGAGGAATACATTTATAAAAACACCGTGCAACCATCTTGGATAGATAACAATAACCATATGCATGATGCACAATATTATTCCATTTTCAGTGATGTCGTCGTTGGATTTTTCGAATCAGTCGACTTATATGTTTCTTATCGACAAACACATGAAATTACTATTTTTAGTTTGGAAGCGCATATTTCCTTTTTAAAAGAACTCGTATTAGAAGATGACTTTTATGTTAAAGTACATATTTATGATTATGATGCGAAAAGAGTACATTTATTCCTGACAATGTACAACAATAATGATGAGCGTATTGCTACATATGAAGTGATCATGATAGGCGTTAGTAAAGTTACACGTCGTAGCATGGCATTCCCACAGCCTATTCTAGAGAAAATACAAGCAGCTTTTAATATGCAAAAGCCATTTAACGCGCCATCACAACTAGGTCATGTTATTGGCATACCTAGAAAATAGAAAAAAAATAAAAGTAGAACGGAAATCCAACTTTCATTTCTGTTCTACTTTCATTATTTTAACTAACCCTTTTTGCTATTTTGCTGTAAACATGTAGTAAAGACTTTCCTTTGTAAATAATAAATGGTTTTCATACACATCGTCATGTTTATAATTCAAGTCAATTAAATAACCAATATTTAAATTGATCGTTTGAGCAATTAAACTACGTACAAAAAACTCCGCTTCAACATGCCGCATTTCATTGCAACTTATCATCTTATTGATCATTGGTTTCAAATGAGAGACTAAACGCTTATTAAATACTTCTAATAACACCGACTGAAATGTTTTACTTGTCATCGCTTCATTAAAGAATACTTTTAACAGCATTCTATTTTCATAAATAAATTTAGAACGATTGTCTACAAATGTATTTATAAATGATTCCAAGTTGCTTGCGCGATTCAATTCACTTAAGAACTCCTCTGCTACAGTAGGCGCTATGTTATCTTTTATAATTGGCACCAGGCCTGCATAGAGTAATGATTCTTTATTTTTAAACTGTTTATATACTGTACCTTCAGCAACACCTGCCCGCTTAGCAATATCACTTGTACTTGTTTGTTTATAACCTTTTTCACTAAAAAGTATAAGGGCACTTTCAATCACTAAACGTTGCTTTTCAGTTAAATGCTCTAATTTAGGTACAATTTCTTCCACGATATCTTTAATATTCCGATTCATGTATGATACCACCTATATTTAAACTTTTCTATAACGCTTCATTCCTAAAATATTCAATATTAGTAATACTACAAAAATACCAAATAATACACCCAAGTTGATATAAATATCCTGCACACCAAATCCTTTTATCATTACATCTTGCATAGCTTGTCCGGTATAAAATAATGGCATCAAATGTGCAAAGTATTGTAAGCCTATATTCATCGATGATATTGGTATTAAACCTGCAAATAATACTTGCGGTACGATTACAAGTGGTATAAATTGAATCATTTGAAATTCTGAAGATGCAAATGTAGACAACAGTATGCCAAACGTTAAAGCTACGAGTGCTGTTAATACTGTTGTAGCTAGAACTAACCAAATCGACCCCTCAACAGCTATATTTAATACACATATGGCATAAATAACTACTACAAACGTTTGAATAACACTAAAAATACCATATCCCATAATATAGCCATAAATAATATGGCTTCGCTTAATAGGAGAAGATAATAATCGTTCTAGCGTTCCTGAGGTTCTCTCTTTTAATAAACCAATGCCAGAAATTAAAAATGTGAAGAAGAAGACGAAAAATCCTATTAAAATTGGATTAATCGTATCAAAATATGTAGCATCTTTATCCCCATATAAATAATGTGTATTAATTTTTATCGGTTCACGATTCTCGGTCATACTTTGACCTGTATTAGCATTGTCAGGTATTTGCGATTGAACTTGCTCTAATGCTTTTTTTAATGATTTCGTATTTTCTTTTATTTGACTCATATTATGATTGGTTAACCACTTTTGGTTTGTAGAAGCCATAACTCCCTTATCTGTTGGATTATCATTAGCAAAAGTGACTTCTAACTCATGATTTTGCATGTGTATAAACCCAGTCAATTTATCTTCTTTTATCTTGTCATCTATATTGTTATGATTTTTAAAATTTTCAATCGTGATGTCTTGTGATTGTAATTCTTGTTTCAGTGATTCAGGAATATCATGAACACCTACCTTCACACCATTTGAGTTGTCTGAAACTGTAAATATATAATACAGTAGCGTTAATATTAACAACGGTGCTACTAGCAATAACATCAACGTACGTATGTCTCTGATTGTTTGTTTGAAAATTCGTTTAGTAATATAAAATGCATTCATATTTAGTCCTCCATTTTCAAAAACACTTCTTCAATTGATTCAGCTTGATACTGGGTTTTAATATCTTGCGGTGAGCCCATTGCAATAATTTCACCATGGTTCATAAGTAATAATCTGTCACAGCGTGTAGCTTCATCTAACACATGTGTTGTGACAAGAATACTTTTTCCTTCTGATTTTGCCGCATCCAAATCTTTCCATACCGCTTGTCTAAGTTTAGGATCAATACCAACGGTAGGTTCATCTAGTATTAATATTTTAGGATCTTGTAAAAAACTAATAGCTAATGACAACCTGCGTTTCATGCCTCCAGAATATGTCGATACCTTTTTATCTAATGCCTCTTGAAGTTTCACCATATTACTACATATTTCCACACGTTTCTTGATGTCTTTTCTTTTTTTTATGTATATACTGCCAAAAAATTCTAAGTTTTCTCTCCCCGTCAAGTCAGTATAAAGTGCATCACTTTGAGCCATATATCCAATATCACCTAAAATTTTTCTATTGGGCATTTCAACGTCATCTATCGTTACCCAACCTACATCAATACGCTCCATACCTAACATACATTGAATTAATGTTGTTTTACCAGTTCCTGATGGACCAATTAAACCGACGATTTCACCTTTTTCAAAAGCAACATTTATATCTTTTAATACTTGTTTATCACCAAAAGATTTACTTAAATTATTCACTTCAATCATCTTTACACCTCACCTCACTAATAGTGAGTGAACACTCACTTTATTGTTATATTACACTTTGATATAACAAATGTAAAATTATATTATTTTTATAGCTTTTTGACATTTTGCTATTTTACTGTTAATTTCAAGTAGAACGGTCATTCTATTTAGAAAGTGTGAGACGATTGTCACAAAAGCGACAAGATATATTATCAACTGCTGAACGATTATTTTATGAATATGGGTTTCGTGGTATAGGCTTAAAGCAAATTATTCAAGAAGCTAATGTAGCAACTATGACTTTGTATAATCATTTTGAGTCCAAAGATAACTTGGTTGAGGCGGTGCTAAAGCAGCGTGAATCTAGATATTGGCATTACTTAGACATTTATGTAGACAAACAACCGCACCAACCTTTTATTGCTGCTGTCAGAGCGCACTGCCAGTGGCTTAATGATCATTCTTACAAGGGTGATATGTTTATGAGGGCCATCGAAGATTATGCGAATACAGATAATGAAATTGAAAATATTGCTAGAGGACATAAACAAAAATTATTAAATTACTTAGAACAACTGGCAAATAATGCTGGTATCGTTAATGGTTTAGATTTAGCAATTCAATTTACATTATTACTTGAAGGTACAACTTCAATGACAGCATTATTAGGTTCTAAAAAAGCGACATCACATGCTATAACTATGGCTGATTTATTACTCAACGAAGCACATAAAGAAATTTAAATTTTAAACGAGCATGAGCATCTTATTTTGTATACTCATCTCGTATTTTTTTAAAACAAAATAGAATGAACATTCTATCTAAAAAGGAGACATTTATAGTGAAATTTTCTAAACTTGTATTTCCTGGTGTAGCCATGATCGCAACAACCTATGGTTTAGGACGTTTTAGTTTTGGTTTGTTTTTACCTGAAGTGACCAATGATTTGCATTTGTCTGCATCACAGTCTGGTATTATTTCCTCATTATTTTATTTATCCTATTGTTTTACAATTGTCTTTTCAACATTACAAACTGATAAAATTGGGCCTAAACGCATGATTATATTAGCAGGAATCTCTGTACTCATAGGTTTATTGGGGATAGGTATTTCAACAAGTGCAATCATTTTATCCATCGGCGTCATTTTTGCAGGTGCCAGTACTGGGCTCATTTCACCACCCTATGGCTATACCATTTCTTTATGGATTAAAGTGCACGAACAAGGAAAAGCAAATACTTGGATTAATTCTGGTACGAGTATTGGCCTTATGTTTACTGGTATAACAGCGATGTTCACTTTTATAGATTGGAGACAAACTTATTTTATATATGCCATATTGGCACTTGTTGTTTTGGTTTGGAACTATCTAATCATTCCATCATTAAAGCAAAATATTACTATTCATACAGGATCGTTTAACATTCGTGATATTTCAGCCAGCACACGTATCATGACTGCATCTATTTTATTAGGTGTATCAACTGCAACTTTTTGGACGTTTTCCAAATCATTTGTTCAAAATACTGGTGATTATTCTGATTTTGGACTTTCACTATTTTGGATTTTGATAGGGCTATTCGGCATGATAGGTGGTATATCTGGTGCAATTATTGACAAACGGGGGCTTCGTTATGCATTTAATTTAGGTGTTGTTGCACTTGCCATCGCAACAATTGCCCTTGCTTTCACGCCGAAAATTTGGATCATACCCTTTATATCAGCTTCATTATTTGGCTTAAGCTATATATTCTTAACTGGTGTACTTTTGGTTTGGGGAATTAAAATATTTGTTAAAAATGCCTCTTTAGGCATCGGCATCCCCTTTTTAATGTTGGCTGTTGGACAAGTTATTGGGTCTTCATTAGCAGGTTTATTCATTGATATGTTCAATTTTATGCATACATTCATTATCTACGGTTTAATTGGTTTCATCCCCCTATTCATTTATCCTAAAGTCGAAGTTCTAGAAAGCAAACTACCAGATGGAGATTACAGTCAGCTTCAACAACAAAACGCTGAAATTTTAAATCATGAAAGTATGAATGACACACACGATCAATATACACATCATCAACATTACTAATATATGGATGAAATTGCCTAGGAAATAATAATCGTAAACAAGAAAAAAACTTTGTTTATAAACTTCCCCACTAATTTTGTTATTTGTTAATACTAGTGGGGATACATTATTGCTATAACTGTAAACTTAATCCTTACTTTTTTAGTAAGAATACTTGAAAATAAAAAATTGCTCTTGTATAGTGTTAATTATCAGAAAATTCAAATATATAGGAGGGACAATGTATGTCTCAAAATAATTGGCATTTAGATACTTTATCAATCCATGCCGGTCAAGTAGTAGATGAATTCTCAAAATCACGAGCAGTACCAATTTATCAGACCTCAAGTTACGTATTCGATGATACTGAACATGCAAGAAAACTTTTTTCTTTAGAGGAACCAGGAAACATATATACCAGAATTATGAATCCTACACAAAATGTTTTTGAAGAACGCCTTGCTGCGCTTGAAGGTGGTGTAGGTGCCTTAGCCACATCTTCTGGACAAGCTGCGATTCACTTAGCATTGTTAAATATTGTTGAAAGTGGCGATGAGATTGTAGCATCTTCAAACCTTTATGGTGGTACCTATAACTTATTTAATGTCACTTTCAAAAAACTAGGTATTAAAGTACACTTTGTTGATCCAAGTAATCCCGAAAATTTCAAAGCAGCCCTAACAGATAAAACCAAAGCTGTTTATGCCGAAACGATTGGTAACCCTAGAATAGATGTCTTGGATATTGAAAAAGTTGCTCATATTGCGCATGAACATGAGATACCTTTAATTGTTGATAATACTTTCCCAACCCCTTATTTATTGCGTCCATTTGAATATGGTGCTGATATTGTAATACACTCAGCTACAAAATTTATAGGCGGACATGGTACTTCCATCGGTGGTATCATTGTCGATAGTGGTAAATTTAATTGGAATAATGGAAAGTTCCCTGGGTTAGTCGAACCAGATCCAAGTTATCATGGCGTTTCATACGCAAATGATGTAGGTGAAGCTGCTTATATTACAAAAGCACGCGTACAATTATTACGCGATCTTGGTTCTGCTGTGTCACCATTTAATGTACATGAATTTTTAATTGGTTTAGAAACATTACATCTTCGTTTAGAACGTCATTCAGAAAATGCACTTAAAGTTGCCCAATATCTAGAGAAACATCCTAAAATTTCCTGGGTGAATTATCCCGGCTTAGAAAGTAATGCATATCATGATCTAGCCGAAAAATATTTACCTAATGGCCAAGGTGCAATTTTAACTTTTGGTGTAGATGGCTCAGTTGAAGATATTGCAAAATTTGTTGAATCTTTAAATTTATTCTCACATTTAGCAAACGTAGGCGATTCAAAATCGTTAGTTATTCATCCTGCTAGTACGACCCATTTACAACTGTCACCTGAAGAGCAAAAAGCATCTGGAGTTTTACCAGAATTAGTAAGATTATCGATTGGTACTGAAAACATTGATGATATCATTTCAGATCTTGATCAAGGATTACAAGTATTATAAAAGTAAATACGTTGCTTTTAGTGCAGGAAACAGAAATTTAAATCATTCAAAATGATTATATCGTTTCTTTTAATAAAGTTGATTGGTGAATATTCATTTGAACTAAAGCTTATGCAAAGTCCCACTAACTCAAATAATATGAGCAGTGGGACTTTAATTGCCAACAAAATATAAAAAGAAATTGAGACAGCTGTTTTCTTCAGCAGCATAATGTTGTATTTGTAGAGCATACAAATACAACAAATTTTTTATGTACATACTTTTCTTATTTAAATCCTGTAAACCTTTGAACTTCAGTTTGCTAAGCATCCATGTTTTAGACACCTCGCAAGGGTGACCTCAGACAACCCGAAGACTAACTTTAGCTATACACACTGTTTTTACTTCTGTAAATTTAATAAATTCTCTTTGAAATTACATATTAATATTGGGATAATAATGATAATTATTTATCAAGTCGGAGGTACGCTTTTGGATAACTACAAAGATAAAGTAACGATGAATGTGATACTGCTTGCTGGTAAAATTTTATTATCATCTGGCGCAGAAGTTTCTCGTGTTGAAGATACAATGAGACGAATAGCCATTTGTATGGGCTATTATAATAGTCAAGGGTATGTCATTAATGTATTTATCAATTTTTCATTGAGTGAAGAGCATGATACTCGAATTTTGCGCATTGATAAAAACAGTACAAATTTACTTAAAATATTTCAAGTAAACAACATTTCACGTAAACTCACAGGAAATCAGCTTTCTATAGAAGAAGCTTTTGAAGCGTTGAAAAATATTGATAGATCCAATTTAAGTATTCCATTATGGAAAAAAGTAATTGCTGCAGGTATTATTTCGTTAAGTTTTTTATACTTACAAGGCGGTACTTGGTCTGATGCAATTACTACGATTATTGCTGGTGCCATAGGGTTTTTAATCGTTGAGTATATGCAAAGTAAATCACTAACTATGTTTATACCTGAGTTTGTGGGTTCATTTATTTTAGGTGCTATCGTTATATTTGGATCAGAATTGTTTCAAGTCAATAAATCTTTTGGGCCAGCTATGATTGCATCCGTTATGCCAATTGTACCTGGTGTACTGATAACGACTGCGATACAAGACTTGTTTAGTAGGCATATGTTAATGTTCACAGCAAAATTTTTAGAAGCACTCGTTATTGCCTTTGCAATTGGTTCAGGTATTGCGATCGCTTACTTAATTTTTTAGGAGGTCACATGATGACAATTTTATTTACTTTTTTATGTAGCTTTAGCGCATCATACTTTTTTAATGTGATATACGATGCCCCTAAAAAATTATTTTTTCCAGCTGGATTTGCAGGTTCAATGGGCTATTTTGTCAGCTACATTTTAGAACAATCCTTTGAAATGGATAGTATATATTCCAGTTTGCTTGGAAGCTTAACTTTAGGTTTACTTGCACATATCATGAGTCGTATTTTCAAAGCGCCCGTTGTACTTTTTATGATTCCTGGCA
>ERZ1023458.261-NODE-261-length-9821-cov-4.012697_pt1 | contig 9821 bp, 10 predicted proteins | sample MGYA00380527_ERZ1023458 | MGnify/ENA primary metagenome ERZ1023458 (study PRJEB33173, sample SAMEA4830409) | metagenome | study: EMG produced TPA metagenomics assembly of the PRJEB25223 data set...
CCTTTACCAACAAGGCTGCGCGTGAGATGAAAGAGCGTGCTTATAGCCTCAATCCAGCTACTCAGGACTGTCTGATTGCGACCTTCCACTCCATGTGTGTGCGTATTTTGCGTCGCGATGCGGACCATATTGGCTACAATCGTAATTTTACAATTGTGGATCCTGGTGAACAGCGAACGCTCATGAAACGTATTCTAAAACAGTTGAACTTGGATCCTAAAAAATGGAATGAACGAACTATTTTGGGGACCATTTCCAATGCTAAGAATGATTTGATTGATGATGTTGCTTATGCTGCCCAAGCTGGCGATATGTATACGCAAATTGTGGCCCAGTGTTATACAGCCTATCAAAAAGAACTTCGTCAGTCCGAATCCGTTGACTTTGATGATTTGATTATGCTGACCTTGCGTCTCTTTGATCAAAATCCTGATGTTTTGACCTACTACCAGCAAAAATTCCAATACATCCACGTTGATGAGTACCAAGATACCAACCACGCTCAGTACCAATTGGTCAAACTCTTGGCTTCCCGTTTTAAAAATATCTGTGTGGTTGGGGATGCGGACCAGTCTATCTACGGTTGGCGTGGTGCTGATATGCAGAATATCTTGGACTTTGAAAAGGATTACCCCAAAGCCAAGGTTGTTTTGTTGGAGGAAAATTACCGCTCAACCAAAACCATTCTCCAAGCGGCCAACGAGGTTATTAAAAATAATAAAAATCGCCGTCCTAAAAATCTCTGGACTCAAAACGCTGATGGGGAGCAAATCGTTTACTATCGTGCCGATGATGAGCTGGATGAGGCTGTATTTGTAGCCAGAACCATCGATGAACTTAGTCGCAGTCAAAACTTCCTTCATAAGGATTTTGCAGTTCTCTATCGGACTAATGCCCAGTCCCGTACAATTGAGGAAGCCCTGCTCAAGTCTAACATTCCTTATACCATGGTTGGCGGAACCAAATTCTACAGCCGTAAGGAAATTCGCGATATTATTGCTTATCTCAACCTTATTGCTAATTTGAGTGACAATATTAGTTTTGAGCGTATTATCAACGAGCCTAAACGTGGAATTGGTCTAGGTACAGTTGAGAAAATCCGTGATTTTGCAAATTTGCAAAATATGTCTATGCTGGATGCTTCTGCTAATATTATGTTGTCTGGTATCAAGGGTAAGGCAGCCCAATCTATCTGGGATTTTGCCAATATGATGCTTGATTTGCGGGAGCAGCTAGACCACTTAAGCATTACAGAGTTGGTTGAGTCCGTCCTAGAAAAAACAGGTTATGTCGATATTCTTAACGCCCAAGCGACTCTAGAAAGCAAGGCACGGGTTGAAAATATCGAAGAGTTTCTTTCTGTTACGAAGAACTTTGATGACACCACGGATGTGACAGAAGAGGAAACTGGTCTGGACAAACTGAGTCGTTTCTTAAATGACTTGGCTTTGATTGCCGACACAGATTCAGGTAGTCAGGAGACATCAGAAGTGACCTTGATGACCCTGCATGCTGCCAAAGGTCTCGAATTTCCAGTTGTCTTTTTGATTGGGATGGAAGAAAATGTCTTTCCACTTAGTCGTGCGACTGAAGATCCAGATGAATTAGAAGAAGAGCGCCGTCTAGCCTATGTAGGTATCACGCGTGCAGAGAAAATTCTCTATCTGACCAATGCCAACTCACGCTTGCTTTTTGGTCGTACCAATTATAACCGTCCGACTCGTTTTATTAACGAAATCAGTTCAGACTTGCTTGAGTATCAAGGTCTGGCTCGTCCTGCAAATACAAGCTTTAAGGCATCATATAGCAGTGGTAGTATTTCCTTTGGTCAAGGTATGAGTTTGGCTCAGGCTCTTCAAGACCGTAAACGCGGTGCTGCCCCAAAATCAATCCAGTCAAGCGGTCTTCCATTTGGTCAATTTACAGCTGGCGCAAAACCAGCATCTAGCGAGGCAAATTGGTCCATTGGTGATATTGCTCTCCACAAGAAATGGGGAGAGGGAACCGTTCTGGAAGTTTCAGGTAGCGGTGCTAGGCAGGAATTGAAAATCAATTTCCCAGAAGTAGGTTTGAAAAAACTTTTAGCCAGTGTGGCTCCAATTGAGAAAAAAATCTAATTTTCCATCCTTCTCACGAATAATAAAGTGAGGAGGATTTTTATGTACAGTATTTCATTCCAAGAAGATTCACTATTACCAAGAGAAAGGCTGGCCAAGGAAGGAGTTGAAGCGCTTAGTAACCAAGAGTTGCTAGCTATTTTACTCAGGACAGGAACACGTCAAGCTAGCGTTTTTGAAATTGCCCAAAAAGTCTTGAACAATCTTTCAAGCCTAACGGATTTGAAAAAAATGACCCTGCAGGAATTGCAGAGTTTGTCTGGTATTGGGCGTGTTAAGGCCATAGAATTACAAGCTATGATTGAACTGGGGCATCGTATTCACAAACACGAGACTCTTGAAATGGAAAGTATTCTCAGCAGTCAAAAGTTGGCCAAGAAGATGCAGCAGGAATTAGGGGATAAAAAACAAGAGCACCTGGTGGCACTCTATCTCAATACTCAAAATCAAATCATCCATCAGCAGACCATTTTTATCGGTTCTGTAACTCGTAGTATCGCTGAACCGCGAGAGATTCTTCACTATGCAATCAAGCATATGGCGACTTCTCTTATCTTGGTCCACAATCATCCTTCAGGAGCGGTAGCGCCTAGCCAAAATGATGATCATGTCACTAAACTTGTTAAAGAAGCCTGCGAACTGATGGGGATTGTTCTCTTGGACCATTTGATTGTCTCTCATTCTAATTACTTTAGTTATCGTGAAAAGACAGATTTAATCTAAAGTTCATTAACGACATAGTCAAAGAGTTTTTTATCTTTGGGACGATTTTCAAAAAGAAGTTCTGGATGCCATTGGACACCGAGAAAGGCGACATCATCCGTACTCATGACAGCCTCAATGATACCATCTTTAGGATCATGAGCCACAACTTTTAAATTTGGTGCTAAGTCCTTGATGCTCTGGTGGTGGAAGGAGTTGATATGAGAGATTTCTCCATAGATTTCTTGGAGAACGGTATCTGGTTCTGTTACCAAGCGTTGAGTTGTGTACTCAACAGAAGAATCCTGCCAATGGTCTTCGATATCTTGGTACAAAGTTCCACCCATGGCAACGTTAAAGAGTTGGGTACCACGGCAGACAGAGAAAATGGGCTTTTTCTGTTTAATAGCTTCCTTGATGAGGGCCAGTTCGAAGATATCTCTTTGAAGGTGATAATCATCGCTATCAATGGTTTTGGGTTCGCCATAGAATTTTGGATCGACATTTTGCCCACCTGTCAAGATGAGCTTGTCAATCAAACTGATATAGTGGCAGGCCATTTCTTGATCACCAATCGGTAGGATGATGGGAATCCCTCCAGCATCTTTAACGCCTTCAACAAAGCCTTTTGCTGCGTAGCTCATCATGATGTCATCATCTGGATGAGCTTTTTCGTTTCCTGTAATCCCAATAACTGGTTTTTTCATAAAATGATTTTCGCTTTCTAATCCTCTTTTCGCATGAAGTAGAGGAGGGTTTGGAGTTCACTTGTCAAATCGACATACTGAACGACCACGTCTTTTGGTAAATGCAGATGGACTGGTGAAAAACTGAGAATTCCTTTCACACCAGCATCAACCAAGAGATTAGCAACCTCTTGTGACTTGACGCTGGGAACAGTTAGGATAGCAGTCTTCACATCAGCATCCTTGATTTTATCCTTGATCTGAGAAATCCCGTAAATGGGAATCCCGTCAGGAGTTTGGGTACCGACTTCAGGATGGTCGTCTAGGTCAAAGGCCATGATAATCTTCATCTTGTTACGTTCGTGGAAGCGGTAGTGGAGAAGGGCATGGCCCATATTTCCAATACCAACCAGCATGACATTGGTAATAGAGTTGTCATTGAGCAAATCGGCAAAAAATGTCATTAGTTTTTTGACATCATAGCCAAAACCACGACGACCAAGTTCACCAAAATAGGAAAAATCACGACGTACGGTCGCTGAATCAATACCGATAGCCTCTGCAATTTGCTTAGAATTGGCACGTTCAATCTTTTCTGCATGAAATCTCTTAAAAATTCGATAGTAGAGAGAGAGTCTTTTTGCTGTAGCTTTTGGAATAGCAAACTGTTTATCTTTCACAAAATCACAACCTTTCTATTCTTCTATTTTATAGAAACATTGTGAAAAAATCAACAAAAATAAGAAAAAACTAAGAAAAATCTTAGTTTTGATGTAAAAAATCTGCATGAGATAGAAAACGGTAGAGGTCTCCGACCAGACCCTGATAAACTTTTTAGCCCCTAAAAGTCAGAGAAGTCACATAAAGTGTATCTGGTAAGGTTACACATCCTGACAAAGTCAACATGAGAGCCTCATGATCCTCATACTTGAGAGTACGCTCTACATGATAGCAGTCCTTATAGGTCAGTTCAAACATTTTGGCTCTATCTTTCCGATTTTGTAAAGACACCACGTTCTACCAAGCTATCCATGAGGAAGTAGAATTTTTCCTGATGAATATGGTGGTCTTCTGATTTGAAAATATCAACTAGACGAAGGCCAAACTTGTCAGTGATATTGATTTTAGCCCCTGTAAGTTCCTTGTTAATGATGATTTTGAGTTGGAAGCCTTCACCGCTGTTTGGCACTTTTTCCAAAAGGCGAGTCAGTTCATAGTTACCAACCTTAGTTTCAAAAAAGGTGTTATCTTTGAGGGTGAATTTTTTAACAGAAGGACTAAGAGTGTAATCGTAACGACAATTTTTTAACTGAATGATTTTTTCAAATGCCATATGGCTAACCTCCGATAATTTCTTTTAAGGTTTTTGCGAGGGTTTGTAGGTCTTCAACGGTATTTTGTGGCGACAAACTGATGCGAAGGGATTCCTTCAAGCGTTCTGAATTTGCGCCATACATGGCTTCAAGAACATGGCTGGATTGGACAACGCCTGCAGTACAGGCTGAGCCAGTAGAGATTGAAATTCCAGCTAAATCTAGCCGAAGGAGTAAGAGGTCATTTTTCTGACCAGGAAATCCAATATTGAGAACATAAGGGAGATGATGTTTTCCTCTATTCAAGTAATACTGAATGCCCTCCAGCTCTGCCAGAAAGGCAGTTTCTAGATTTTGTACATGTTGAAAATGTTCTTCTTGTTTTTCTAGGTTTTCTTTTAGGGCTGCAACCATGCCTACGATGGCAGGCAGATTTTCAGTTCCTGCACGTTTTTTCTGTTCCTGGTCTCCGCCATGTAGATAGGAATCAAAGTCCATGCTAGATGCGTAGAGAAAACCGATTCCCTTAGGACCATGGAATTTGTGGGCAGAAGCAGTGAGAAAATCAATGCCCAATTCTTCTGAATGAATTGGGATTTTACCAATAGCCTGAACTGCATCAACATGATAGGCAGCAGGGTGTTGCTTGAGTATTTGGCCAATTTCAGCGATGGGCAGTAGGTTTCCTGTCTCATTATTGGCAAACATGGTAGAAACCAAAATCGTATCGTCACGTAAAGCCTTTTGAATTTGCTGGGCTGTGATTTCTTGATTTTCTGGCTGGATAATGGTTGCTTCAAACCCAAAGTGTTGAACCAAGTAATCAATTGTTTCAAGGACAGCATGGTGCTCGATGGCAGTTGTGATGATATGTTTTCCTTGTTCTTGGTGACGAAGACAGTAGCCAATGATGGTAGTATTATTGGCTTCAGTCCCACCAGAAGTGAAAAAGATATGTTGAGGTTTTGTCCTTAGTAACTGGGCTAGTTCCTGACGGGCTTCTCGCAAGAGTTTGCCAGCTTGACGACCATGACCATGAATACTAGAAGGATTTCCGTGGGTTTCTTGCATAACCTTGGTCATAGCTGAAATAGCAACTGCTGACATAGGAGTCGTTGCAGCATTGTCCAAATAAATCAAAGAATCACCTTATTTCTTTTTATTGTAGGCAAAGAGTGGGCTGACTGGTTTTCTTTCGTGAATACGGACGATAGCATCGCCAATTAACTCACTAGCAGTGATGTAGCATACAATTTTAGGAGTGTTTTCTTTTGTTGCTACTGAATCAGTCACAAGAATTTCTTTAATATTAGTATTGTCAAGAAGCTCAGCAGCTCCCTCGACGAAGAGACCGTGGCTAGAAACAGCATAAATTTCTGTAGCTCCTTCACGTTCAACGATTTTAGAAGCTTCAGAGAAGGTACGTCCTGTATTTAAAATATCATCAATCAAGATAGCTTTCTTACCTTCAACATCACCAATAATATAACCTTCGTTACGAGTTGCATCGTCTTGAGGGTAATCGATAATGGCGATAGGAGCATCAAGATATTCAGCCAGGCTACGCGCACGTTTGACACCTGAATTTTTAGGGCTAACGACAACAACATCTGAACCAAGCAACCCTTTATCGCAGTAATGTTTTGCGAATAGGGGAACAGTGAAAAGATTATCCACTGGAATATCAAAGAAACCTTGAACCTGAACGGCATGCAAATCAAGAGTCAGGATACGATCAACTCCAGCCTTAACCAGCATATTGGCAACTAGTTTTGCTGTAAGTGGCTCACGAGGACAAGCAATGCGGTCTTGACGTGCATAGCCAAAATATGGAAGGACAACGTTGATACTGTGGGCACTTGCACGCACACAAGCATCGACCATGATTAACAATTCCATTAGGTGGTTGTTGACAGGGAAACTTGTTGATTGGATGATGTAAACATCATAACCACGGACACTTTCTTCGATATTTACTTGGATTTCTCCGTCTGAAAATTGACGTGATGATAGTTTTCCAAGTGGGACACCAACAGCTTGGGCAATTTTCTGTGCAATCTCTTGGTTAGAGTTGAGTGCGAAAAGTTTCATGTTTTTTCTATCTGACATTATAGACCGTCCTCTGTAAACTTTATAAATCCTAGTTATATTTACCTTACATATATGAACTAGGGTTTGTGTATTTTTATCTTTTCTATTTTACCAAAAAATGGAGATTATTTCAGCTATTTTTCATACTTTTGACAAATCGAACCAATTTTGAAGGAGCTTTTTGATAGGAAATCTGATTTTTCTCTAAAAATTGTCGGAAATCCTGTTTGCCTTGCTCATGATTTTCCACTTCAAGCTCCAATTCGTAATCTGTTATATCAAAGTATCGGCTCTGATCCAGTGCCATGAGACCAATAGCTGTTTTCATTTCATAGCGAAGCGTTGTTAGACAACCAAGAACCTGCCAGTTCTTACTTTGGATACCATGTTTCGCCAATTCATCCAGTACTAGCCCTTGAGGAAGTTCTTCCTTACTCAGATAGTTCTCAGCATCTTTTCGTTGCAATTTATGGTTGTATTCCATGTTTCCAACACTCTGCGGGACTTTGAGTGTCAACTCAGCCCAGTCTTCAAAGGTTCGAATGCGCATAGCGACTTTCTTTTCTCGCAGTTCAAAATCAGGCGTGTCGATGTAGTAATTTGTTTGAAGAACAGGAGTGACACCTGTGAACTGGTCTTTTAGACGATTGTATTCATCTTTTTTCAATAGTGTTTTCAATTCAATTTCTAAATGTTTCATTTTTCTTACCTTTTTTTATCGTTGAAAGCGGATTTATGGTATAATAAGCATTGTATTTATTGTATATGAATCTGGAGAAAAAATCAAAGATATTTTTGACGGATAATATGAGAACAAGGGAGAATATATGACCTTAGAATGGGAAGAATTTCTAGATCCTTACATTCAAGCTGTTGGTGAGTTAAAGATTAAACTTCGTGGTATTCGTAAGCAATATCGTAAGCAAAATAAGCATTCTCCAATTGAGTTTGTGACCGGTCGAGTCAAGCCAATTGAGAGCATCAAAGAAAAAATGGCTCGTCGTGGCATTACTTATGCGACCTTGGAACACGATTTGCAGGATATTGCTGGCTTACGTGTGATGGTTCAGTTTGTAGATGACGTCAAGGAAGTAGTGGATATTTTGCACAAGCGTCAGGATATGCGAATCATACAGGAGCGAGATTACATTACTCATAGAAAAGCATCAGGCTATCGTTCCTATCATGTGGTAGTAGAATATACGGTTGATACCATCAATGGAGCTAAGACTATTTTGGCAGAAATTCAAATTCGTACTTTGGCCATGAATTTCTGGGCAACGATAGAACATTCTCTCAACTACAAGTACCAAGGGGATTTCCCAGATGAGATTAAGAAGCGACTGGAAATTACAGCTAGAATCGCCCATCAGTTGGATGAAGAAATGGGTGAAATTCGTGATGATATCCAAGAAGCCCAGGCACTTTTTGATCCTTTGAGTAGAAAATTAAATGACGGTGTAGGAAACAGTGACGATACAGATGGAGAATACAGGTAAACGAATTGATCTGATAGCCAATAGAAAACCGCAGAGTCAAAGGGTTTTGTATGAATTGCGAGATCGTTTGAAGAGAAATCAGTTTATACTCAATGATACCAATCCGGATATTGTCATTTCCATTGGCGGGGATGGTATGCTCTTGTCGGCCTTTCATAAGTACGAAAATCAGCTTGACAAGGTCCGCTTTATCGGTCTTCATACTGGACATTTGGGCTTCTATACAGATTATCGTGATTTTGAGTTGGACAAGCTAGTGACTAATTTGCAGCTAGATACTGGGGCAAGGGTTTCTTACCCTGTTCTGAATGTGAAGGTCTTTCTTGAAAATGGTGAAGTTAAGATTTTCAGAGCACTCAACGAAGCCAGCATCCGCAGGTCTGATCGAACCATGGTGGCAGATATTGTAATAAATGGTGTTCCCTTTGAACGTTTTCGTGGAGACGGGCTAACAGTTTCGACACCGACTGGTAGTACTGCCTATAACAAGTCTCTTGGCGGTGCTGTTTTACACCCTACCATTGAAGCTTTGCAATTAACGGAAATTGCCAGCCTTAATAATCGTGTTTATCGAACACTGGGCTCTTCCATTATTGTGCCTAAGAAGGATAAGATTGAACTTATTCCAACAAGAAACGATTATCATACTATTTCGGTTGACAATAGCGTTTATTCTTTCCGTAATATTGAGCGTATTGAGTATCAAATCGACCATCATAAGATTCACTTTGTCGCGACTCCTAGCCATACCAGTTTCTGGAACCGTGTTAAGGATGCCTTTATCGGTGAGGTGGATGAATGAGGTTTGAATTTATCGCAGATGAACATGTCAAGGTTAAGACCTTTTTAAAAAAGCACGAGGTTTCTAAGGGATTGCTGGCCAAGATTAAGTTTCGAGGTGGAGCTATTCTGGTCAATAATCAACCGCAAAATGCAACGTATCTATTGGACGTTGGAGACTACGTTACCATTTACATTCCCGCTGAGGAAGGCTTTGAAACCTTGGAGGCTATTGAGCATCCATTAGATATTCTCTATGAGGATGACCACTTTCTAGTCTTGAATAAACCCTATGGAGTGGCTTCTATTCCTAGTGTCAATCACTCTAATACCATTGCCAATTTTATCAAGGGTTACTATGTCAAGCAAAATTATGAAAATCAGCAGGTTCACATTGTTACCAGACTAGATAGGGACACTTCTGGCTTGATGCTCTTTGCCAAGCACGGTTATGCCCATGCACGATTAGACAAGCAGTTGCAGAAGAAATCTATCGAGAAACGCTACTTTGCTTTGGTTAAGGGAGATGGACATTTGGAGCCAGAAGGGGAAATTATTGCTCCGATTGCGCGTGATGAAGATTCCATTATTACCAGACGAGTGGCTAAAGGCGGAAAGTATGCCCATACTTCA
>ERZ1023458.263-NODE-263-length-9759-cov-36.657255_pt1 | contig 9759 bp, 10 predicted proteins | sample MGYA00380527_ERZ1023458 | MGnify/ENA primary metagenome ERZ1023458 (study PRJEB33173, sample SAMEA4830409) | metagenome | study: EMG produced TPA metagenomics assembly of the PRJEB25223 data set...
CCATGACCCGTGAGATGATGCTGGATTTTATTCATGGTGATGAGCTAAATGCCGTGCCAGAAAGCGAGAAAAAACGCTTGGCAGACTTGACCCCTGCCACCTATATTGGCAATGCCAATGAGCAGGCAATCGCCATTCACACATGGTTAAGCCAACAACAATCAAACAAGTCATAAATAAAAATTTGAATTCCTACCTTTAAAAAAGCAAGGAAAATCCATGTACTTTTTATTATCGCCTGCCAAAAGCTTAAATGAAACTGATGACATTCCCATCAATGTGGGCAATCATTACAGCCAACCTGCATTGATAAACGCATCGCAAACGCTGATGAAGCAGTTAAAACAGTTTGAGCCCATCGAACTGATGGAGCTGATGGGCATCTCTGATAATCTGGCACAACTCAACGCCAAGCGAAACCAAGACTGGCAAACACCTTTTAGTGCAGATAATGCCAAACCTGCCATTTATTTGTTTGATGGTGATGTCTATACAGGGCTAGATGCTTATGGACTAGATAAGCAAGCGGTGATGTATCTTAATGAGCATGTGGGAATTTTATCAGGTTTGTATGGGTTGTTAAAACCTTTGGATTTGATATTGCCTTATCGCCTAGAAATGGGAACAAGGCTGAAAAACACCCAAGGCAATAATCTGTATGAATTTTGGGGCAGTCAAATCAGCGAACTGATGAATCAGCGTCTTTCTGACGACAATACCGTCATTAATTTGGCATCGAACGAATACATTAAAGCCATCGATAAAAAGACACTCAATGCCAACATCATCACCCCAAGGTTTGAAGACCATAAAAATGGTCAATATAAAGTCATCAGTTTTTATGCCAAAAAAGCTCGTGGCATGATGGTAAGATACGCCGCTGACAACCAACTTAGCAATCCTGACGAGTTAAAGGGCTTTGATTGGGACGGCTATTCTTATGTTAAAGATGCGTCAGATGATAAAACTTGGGTGTTTAGAAGAAATGAATGATGTTTATTTATTAACCATTCATTAATTATTCACCAATAAAAAAGCCCTTTTAATAAAAAGGGCTTTTTTTGAAGCAAAGAGTTTGATAAAAAAGGGTCAGATAAAGATGGGGCGACGATTTACATCATACCGCCCATGCCACCCATACCGCCCATGCCACCAGCACCCATGCCTGCCATGGGGTCATCTTTGGCAGGCAAATCGGTAATCATCGCTTCTGTGGTCAACATCAAGCCTGCAACCGAAGCAGCATTTTCTAGGGCTGAACGAGTTACCTTAGCAGGGTCAAGAATACCCATTTCAATCATGTCGCCATATTCACCAGTGGCAGCATTATAGCCGTAATTGCCAGAGCCATTTTTAACTTCATTGACCACAACAGACGCTTCATCACCTGAGTTAGAGACGATTTGACGAAGTGGGGCTTCCATGGCACGGCGAAGAATGTTGATGCCTGCGTTTTGATCATCATTGTCGCCTGTCAGCTTGTCAAGAGCAGACAATGCACGCACCAAAGCAACGCCACCACCAGCAACCACGCCTTCTTCTACTGCCGCACGAGTGGCATGTAGGGCATCGTCCACACGGTCTTTTTTCTCTTTCATCTCAGTTTCGGTCGCAGCACCGACTTTGATGACAGCCACACCACCTGATAGCTTGGCGATGCGTTCTTGTAGTTTTTCTTTATCATAGTCAGAAGTAGACTCTTCAACTTGACGGCGGATAGATTCCACACGAGCATCGATGTCAGCTTTATTGCCAGCACCATCAACAATGACGGTATTTTCTTTACCTACGGTGATTTTTTTGGCAGTGCCTAATTGTTCAACATTGGCGGTCTCTAGACTTAAGCCCACTTCTTCAGAGATGACCGTACCACCTGTTAGAATGGCGATGTCTTGCAACATGGCTTTACGGCGATCACCAAATCCGGGGGCTTTAACCGCACACGTTTTTAATCCGCCACGCATGTTATTCACCACTAAAGTTGCCAGTGCTTCGTTTTCGACATCTTCAGCGATGATGAGCAATGGCTTGCTGGTTTGCATGACTTGCTCAAGTAATGGCACGATTTCACGAATGTTACTGATTTTTTTGTCAACCAATAGGATATATGGGTTGTCAAATTCAGCGGTTAGGCTGTCTTGTTTGTTGGCAAAATAAGGGCTGATATAACCACGGTCAAATTGCATGCCCTCAACCACTTCTAGCGTGTCTTCAAAGCTTGAACCTTCTTCAACGGTGATGACACCCTGCTTGCCCACTTGCTCCATGGCTTTACTGATAAGCTCACCAACTTTGGCATCTGAATTGGCAGAAATGGCACCCACTTGCTCAATGGCTTTAAAGTCATCGGCAGGGGTTGAGATGTTGTGGATTTCTTCCACAACTTTGCGTACGGCTTTATCAATGCCACGTTTTAAATCCATTGGATTCATACCAGCAGCAACCGATTTCATGCCTTCTTGTAAAATGGCTTGAGCCAATACAGTGGCGGTGGTGGTGCCATCACCTGCCACATCATTGGTTTTGCTGGCAACTTCACGCACCAGTTGAGCACCCATATTCTCAAATTTATCTTCAAGTTCGATTTCTTTGGCAACTGATACGCCGTCTTTGGTGATGGTTGGGGCACCAAAAGATTTATCAATCACCACGTTGCGACCTTTAGGACCTAAAGTAACTTTAACAGCGTCTGCCAATACGTTGACACCATCAATCATTTTTTTGCGGGCATTACTGCCAAATTTTACATCTTTAGCCATGAGATTATTCTCCATTTATTGAATTTATTAAATTTATTGAATTGATTAGATTACTGGTTAGATGACCAATTTATTAGCTCTCAAGCACACCCAATACGTCAGCTTCTTTCATGATAAGCAATTCTTCACCGTCCACCTTGACGGTTTGACCAGCGTATTGACCAAACAGCACTTTGTCCCCTGTCTTGACATCTAAGGGGCGGACATCACCGTTATCACGAATTTGACCATTACCCACGGCAAGCACTTCACCTTGCTGGGGCTTTTCTTGCGCTGAACCTGGCAAAAGAATGCCGCCTGCGGTTTTTTGTTCTTCTTCCACACGGCGAACCACGATGCGGTCATGTAAAGGACGAATGTTCATCTTTTTACTCCAATTTAACGTTAACATTATTAGGTTTTTGTACCCAATCACACCAACATTTCACACCGACATGGATGGCATGCTTTCATCTTTCATTGCCCTACCATATTGTCTATCACGGCCATTCATCTATAAGATGGTCTGTAGACTGTTTGTGGGTGTGTTTGGGGTTGTAGCAAGAATGGGGATTATGTGATTTGTATTCAAGGTTGATTGATGATTTTTTATCAATTTTTCCATCAATTTTTCCATCATTCATTGCTTTTTCAGCTTTCATTGCCATTGTGTGGTTGTCCCAACAAAAATAATAAAATTGCCCTTGAAATTGTAACAAAATATGACCATTATGATGCCAAATTGGCAATGATGAAGATGACACTGATGAATTAGGAGCAAATCATGCCCCACAGCACACGCCCACTTTTTTGTCCGCTTTTTTATCAAAAGCGGGTTTTTTATCAAAACACTGTTTTAGCACAATTAACACAGTCAGCTCAACATATTCAACACACCATGCACCTGCCCAAGCACCTGCATGCTTTATTTATTTGTGTCTTATCGATGGGAGCTTTTACCATGAACAGCCAAGCCCGTACCATTGAGCCTGTTACCGCCACTTATGCGTTTTTGGTCAAAGATAAAGTCAGTGGCAAGGGCAGTGCCACTCGCACCTTAAGCCACGATGGGAATGACTGGACGTATCAGGTAAATGGAACTGCCATGCTGGGTTCTGCCACTGCCAAGCAAACCAGCTCTTTTAAAATCATAGATGACAAAGTGAAGCCCCAGTCTGCCAGCACCGCTTATAAGATTTTGGGCGTGGGCAATCTGCATAAAGTCAGCTTTGCCAATGACAAGGTGGTCAGCTCTTATAAAGGCAAAAGCATCACGTTAAACACAACACAACCTGCATTTGATGAGCTTAGTTTGGAAGTGCAAATCCGCCAAGAACTGCTTAACGGCAAGTTTACGGGCAAATATGATTTGGTCAAAAAAGATAAAATCGAAACCACTCAATTTAAACAGTCTGGCAGGGCTAAAATCACCGTGCCTGCTGGCAGTTATGACACCGTACGCATTGACAGGGTACACGATGACAAAGACCGCCAAACCACTTTTTGGCTTGCCCCAAGTCTGAATTATCTGCCTGTCAAAGTCATACAAAACAATGACAGCACACAGATGCAAATGGCGTTATCAGCGGTCAAATAAGCGTTTTTACTGTCAATTTTGTACTTTACGTTTTTGTCTTTTACGTTTTTTAAATCGTTTGCTTAAATAATTGGTTTATGTCAATGGTCATTCACCATTTATCATTTTTGGGCAACAGCTTTAGGCAACAACAGCTTTTGGGCAACCTGAGCCAATCGCTTACCTTGAGCCACTGCCAAGGTTTTTTCATCTTGTGTCATCACATTGTTATGCGTTGCCCCACTGACATGACTTGCCCCATAAGGCGTGCCTCCTTGATTGGTGCGGTTTAGCTCTGCATTGGCATACGGCAAACCCAACAGCAACATGCCATGATGCAAAAGTGGCAACATCATGGTTAATAAGGTGCTTTCTTGCCCACCGTGCATGCTGCCTGTGCTGGTAAAAACACACGCTGGCTTACCTTGCAAATCTCCAGCCATCCATAACGTTACGGTATTGTCCCAAAAATATTTCATCGCAGCGGTCATGTTGCCAAAGTGAGTTGCACTGCCCAATGCCAAACCTGAACAGTGCTTTAAATCATCAAAAGTGCAATACAAATCACCGTCATCAGGAATGGCAGGCTTGCTGGCTTGCGTGTCAGCAGAAACGGTTGGTACGGTGCGAATTTTCACCATCATACCCGTTTCTTGTACCCCTTGGGCAATCTGATAAGCAAGTTGCTTGGTTGTGCCATAGGTAGAGTGATATAAGACCAAAATATAAGGGGCAGATGTGGTTGTCATCATATGGTGTCCTTTGTCTATAATATAAAAGGGTAGGCAAAAAGGTCATGTGTCTGGCAAAATGCGTTTACTTATTGCTAATTGACTGATTTTACATTACATTGTCAATAATTTTTGCCTTACTGTTCAACTTTGTTTTATTTAAAGCTGATTATTGTTACCATTGTAATTGATGAGACTTATAAATGACAAATTTACTTAAGAAATTGCCTTTTTATGACAGTCGCTGGTTTGAGTTTTTGTTCTTTTTGGTCAAAAATTTTATTGAAGACAAATGCCAACAAAAAGCAGCTTCTTTGACCTACACCACTTTGTTATCAATCGTTCCCATTTTGACGGTTATGCTGGTGATGCTCTCGTCCATTCCTGCCTTATCGGAAGTGCGTGAGCAAATTTATAACATGGTTTATAGTAACTTGATGCCATCATCAAGCTTTCAGGTCAGCCAATACATCAACAGCTTTGCTGAAAAATCGTCCAATCTGACCGCCATCGGTGTGTTGATTCTGTTTGTTACCACCATCATGACGCTGACCACCATCGAGACTGCTTTTAACGAAATTTGGCGAGTAGAAGACCGAAGTGGTGGGCTTAAAAGTGTCATTCGTTATTGGACAATCATCACCTTAGGCCCTTTGGTATTGGGAACAGCATTCATTGTCTCAAGCACAGTGCAAAGTCTGAGTTTTTTGAATCAGCAGTTTATGGGTTATGGCATTGATTGGTCATTTTGGGTGCAGTTGGTGTCTTTTTTAATCACCATTGCAGGTTTTGTGGGCATGTATTGGTTCATTCCTAAAGCCAATGTTCCCATCAAACATGCTGCGATTGCAGGCGGGATTGTTGCCATTTTGTTTGAAGGGTTAAAGCAGGTTTTTGGCACAGCGATGACCAATTTTACCAGTTATGAAGCGGTTTATGGGGCATTTGCAGCATTGCCTGTATTTTTGTTATGGATACATTTGTCATGGAATATCATTTTGTTGGGGGTAGAAATCAGTTACACCTTAACCGTGTTTGATAGCGATGAAGTGAACCCTCGTCATCCATTTTTTAGTTTATTAGACATGTTGAATTTGGTGTTTAAGAATCATCAAGTTGGTAAAAGCACACCAGAAAAACAACTGCGTAACATTCTTGGACGGAAAGAGTTACCCAAATGGTATCAATACATCAATCTACTTAAAGACAATGATTTAATTGCCAACACAGATAAGGGCGATTATCTGCTAAAAAAAGACTTAAGCCAAATCAGCCTATGGCAATTATATCAAAATCTGCCTTACGCCCTACCCATCAAAGGCGAGATTGCCAAGATGCAACCCTTTGATCATGATTCTTGGTTGGGGCTTATCGCCAATCGCTTCCAACATAGCCAGCAATTGGTTAAAGAGCAGATGAACATCAGTCTGTTAAGCTTATTTGAAAACAGTCAGATGCGTGAGTCAGCACAAGACAACCTTGATGATGACGCTGATGACGTTGATGATATTAATAACCTTGATAAGAATGACAAGAAGACTGATAAGATTGATGAATCAAGAGTAAGGCACAGCTTCGCCCATCAATCAGCCCATCATACAACCCATCAGGAACATTCAACCCATCAGGCACATACCCACCCTGCCAATGACCATTCAACCCATCAAAAAACAAACCATCATGCCCATGCCATTGATGTTAAAAATGGTGATGCTCAAAATGGCGATGTTCAAAATAGCCATATCAGAAATGGTTATTCTGATACTTTTGAAGCCAATCCTGAAAACATTCGAGCAAATATTGATGCGTCCAATGCAAAAACCACCATGATGGGGCAGCTCATTGAGCGTATGAAAGCTGGCGTTAAATCCATCAGCAAGCGTAAATCCGCTGATTCTGCTGATAAAAACACCGCCATCATCACCGAAAGTGATAAGCCATCAGCAGATGAACAAAGGTCAGAATAACACTTGCTCTACTTTACCCATCAGCGTCTGTCCGATAAAGGGGGTGTTTTTACCCGCTGATTGCATGGTGTCTTCTGTCACTTGCCAAGACAAATTGGGATTAACCAACACCGCTCCGCCTTTGTCTTGATAAAAGTCGCCAATCTGGGCAATGCGAGCAGGATTTAGGCAGATTTTTTCTACCAACTGTTCGCCAGTCAATACCCCTTCATGAACCAATCGCACCGCCAGTGCCATAAAGGTATCAAAGTTACTGATGCCTGCTTGGCATTGGGCAAAGGGGGCTTGTTTGGCGGTCTTTGATAAAGGCTCATGATGACTACAAATGGCATCAATCGTGCCATCGGTCAATCCTTGTCTGAGTGCTTGTTGGTCAGTATTGCTACGCAAAGGGGGCAAGACATAAGCCAGTGAGTTAAAGCCTTGTAGGTCATCATCGGTCAGGTGCAACTGGTGCATGGCGACATCACAGGTAATGGGCAAGCCCTTTTGTTTGGCATGACGGATCAGCTCTACCGAAGTGCGACAAGTGATTTGGCTAAAATGTGCATGAATGCCTGTCTCCTCGGTCATCAAAATTTGCTTGGATAATGCGATGGTCTCAGCCAGCCACGGAATGCCTTGCAATCCATGAAAAGAAGCAATGTAGCCATCGTGAGCCACACCCCCTGCCGATAAACTGGGTTCATCAGGGTAGAAGAAGACTTTGATGTCAAAGGTCGCTGCATATTCTAAACAGCGTAACAATACCAAATCACTCTCAAAACCTGCCGCTGTATTGCTCACGCCGATAGCACCGCCTTGTTTTAGTCCTGCCAGATTGGCAGGTTGTTTACCCTCTAAGCCTGCACTCAATGCCCCCAGAACATGCAAGTAAACGCCACCGTCTGTCCATGCTTTTTGTTTGAGACCCTTTAACAAAGAACCGTTTTCTAGCACAGGGTTGGTATCAGGTGGCATGACCACATGCAAAAAGCCATTTTGGCGTGCCGCTCGCCCCTCGCTTGCCAGTGTGCCGTGCGACTGATGCCCCGGTTCTCGCAATCTGGCACACAGATCAACAAGGGGCGGTAATAGCCATTTGCCATCTATGCTTATGCCTTTGAGTTGGGCGGTGTCAAATTGCCAGTCTTGGGGAAGTAGATTTTTCATCGCATTCTCTTGATTTGCTTGATTTGGGATATGGGGCATCATCAGTATCTAATAGCCTTGTTAGTCTAGCTTGTGGTAGTTATCACAGCCTGACTGATTTCCATTATCACAGGCTTGACGATAGTAGCGTTTGGCGGTGCTTTTATCTTGGCTCACGCCATGACCATTCTCATACATCCAGCCCAAAATACCTTGAGCATATTCATGCCCTTGATTGGCGGCTTTGGTGTACCATTCCACCGCTTTTTGATAATCTTGGCGCACGCCATGACCATTGTGATACAGCACGCCCAAACCAAATTGAGCATCTGCAAACCCTTGATTGGCAGCTTTGGTAGTCCATTCAAATGCTTTGGCATGGTTACCTCGCTTATAATACTCATCAGCCAAATCAAGCTGAGCCGCCACATCACCACTTTGGGCTTGGCGTGTCAAAGTCGCCATATCCGCCGCCGACACCGACAACAACACACCCATGGCTAACGCTGTGAATTTTGTTAACATGACTTTATCCTTATAAAAAATAAAAATCCATCTTAGTTGTAAGGTTTAAAATGGTCTTTTTGTCGTTGTCGTTGTCGTTGTCCTGCCATCGCCAATGCCAATACCGCCATACGCACCGCAATGCCGTTATTGACCTGTTTTAAAATCACCGATTGACTGCCATCTGCCACGCTTGATGCCCCAGTTCTCGCATTCTCTTGATTTGCTTGATTTGGGATATGGGGCATCATCAGCACCTAGTAGCCTTGTTCGTTTAGTATTCGGTAGTGATCACAGCCTGACTGATATCCATTATCACAGGCTTGACCAAAGTAGCGTTTGGCGGTGCTTTTATTTTGACGCACGCCATGACCGTTGACATACATCAGCGCCAAATTAAATTGAGCATCTGCAATCCCTTGATTGGCGGCTTTGGTGTACCATTCCACTGCCCTTTGATAATCTTGACGCACGCCATGACCGTTGACATACATCAGCGCCAAATTAAATTGAGCATCTGCAAACCCTTGATTGGCGGCTTTGGTAGTCCATTCAAATGCTTTTTGATAATCTTGGCTCACGCCATGACCCTTGGCATACATTCCGCCCAGATTATATTGGGCACCTGCATCGCCTTGATGGGCGGCTTTGGTGTACCATTCCACCGCTTTTTGATAATCTTGGCGCACGCCTTGACCGTTGTCATACATCACGCCCAGATTATTTTGAGCATCGGCATACCCTTGATTGGCGGCTTTGGTAGTCCATTCAAATGCTTTTTGATAATCTTGGCGTACGCCTTTACCTTGTTCATACATCAAGCCCAGATTGGTTTGGGCTGCTGCATGCCCTTGATTGGCGGCTTTGGTAATCCATTCCACCGCCTTTTGATAATCTTGGCTCACGCCATGACCATTGTGATACAGCACGCCCAAACCAAATTGAGCATCTGCAAACCCTTGATTGGCAGCTTTGGTAGTCCATTCAAATGCTTTGGCATGGTTACCTCGCTTATAATACTCATCAGCCAAATCAAGCTGAGCCGCCACATCACCATTTTGGGCTTGGCGTGTCAAAGTCGCCATATCCGCCGTCGCCATATCCGCCGCCGA
>ERZ1023458.265-NODE-265-length-9635-cov-57.632463_pt1 | contig 9635 bp, 5 predicted proteins | sample MGYA00380527_ERZ1023458 | MGnify/ENA primary metagenome ERZ1023458 (study PRJEB33173, sample SAMEA4830409) | metagenome | study: EMG produced TPA metagenomics assembly of the PRJEB25223 data set...
GGTCATAGCGTGTTAAGTCTCGAATGTTTAGTACTTGTTCTTTATTGATGGTCTCAGCAGTTTTAACCACCTTGCCAAGCCCTGTAACTTCGTTGGCTTTACGAGTGAGTTGTTTATCAGCAACAAATCGTAAGGCTTCAAGCTCTGTGGTGGGAGCAGTGTTGGTTTTATTAGGAGTCTTTAAATCGGTAGGAATCTTTAAATCGGTGGCTTTGATGGCAGTGTCTGCCATGGCAGAAGTGGCCAGCATTAATGATAAGCATAATGTGCTTAGCTTAAAAATTGGAAGTAAATTTTGCTTCATATGATGCCCTAAATATTGATTTTCTTCCCTGCCTATCGTTCAGGGATTCCTTCTGCAAGACGGTCAAACCTGACCACAATAATGTTCTTACTGACATTGATATCTTTATCATGCCATGTGCCATATGTACAAACTTATTCTCTCATTACCAAATCTGGTCTGCCTCTCGAACCACTGGATATATTATCACAGCAAGGGTAAGTTTGAGTAGATTATTTCTCATTGACGATGTGATGTATAAACGACCACAATCTATAAACGACAACCCAAACCCACATTGCATTGATGGGTCAGTTATCGTTTAAGCTCAAACTAGCCTGCATCGTAGACCGACTTGGCTAGTTTGATTTTTTCAGTGGTCAATCATCTTAATCATTCATATTTGATTAAGCGTCAATCCCATCAGCCGAACAAACATTGTGTTTAAATTACTGCTTAACTTCTTGTTGTTTTTTTGTGCCAAAGACCACAGAGACTTTACCATCATCACCGTTGTTTTTGTGTACAAATGACCCGCCCATCTCGGTTGCATTTGGACCATAAAAGCCCCCAGTAACCTTGGCATCTTTGATGACGATGGATTTGCCTGTACTGCTAGAATCTACCTTATAGCCCCCTGCGTTCGCTTCGGCGGTGCTGGCTTTGCCTGTCCAGCCATTGCCTGCGATTTCACCTTTGATGTTAAAGACAGGGTCTGTGCGGCCTTTGGTGATAAGTTTGCCATTAACTGATTTTTTATCAAAGTCAATGTCAAAATTAGCAACATCTTCGGCATCGGTAAAGCTTTTTGCAGAGTCCGCTCCTGTGATGTATCCTACCCAGTTCCCCAAATATTTGGCTTTGCCTGTGGTTGGTACGGCTTTCTCGCCTGTGGCAGCGGTGCGTTCGCCTTGTAAAAAGACGCTATGGCTATCACCGACACTGAGCTCACCAAATTTTAGGTATTCAAAGTTTTTGCCATAGGTTTTGACGCTAACTTTATCATTCACCATCAAAGTCTCGCCCGCTTTGTTTGTGGCAGACTCTGGCTTGTCTTTGGTGAATTCATTTTTGATGGCATCGGTAGATACCAAATCAATGACGGTAGAACCCAAGACCAACTTTTTGGCATTGCCAAAGTTATCCAGTTGTTTTTCGGTAAATGGGGTGAATGTGGTTGCGTCATTTTCGTTAAATGTCCCAAGTGCATAGGCATCTAAGATGGCTTCGGTTTTTTCTACATTACCCTCTTGTTTAGCACCAAAGACGCCAAAGAGTTTTTTGTCATCGGTTAAGAATTTACCTGCCAGCTCCTCGCCTTTTGGTCCATAAAAACCACCTTCTAGCTTGTTTGTAGCATCACTGGTAAAGGGGTGTTTGCTTGTGTCATTTTTATTGCTTGCGGTGGCACTGCCACGGAAACGGTTGCCGTGGATATCAGCTTCTATTTTATAACGCTCTTTGGCGGTTACAGTTGTGCCTGACAGCTGATTACTGATAAGTTTGCCTTTAATTTTTTTATCAGCAAAATTAACATCAAATTCACTGCTATGACCATATGCACCATTATAATTATTTGGTTTGTTTCTCTCGTCAGTTAATAAAGATGGGTACTCATGGGAAGATATTGCACTATAACGATTACCAGCAAGACGTTGCGATGCATCAAAACTGCTAAATGATTGTCCATTTTTGGCATCGGTCATAAAATCCCAAGTGCCTTTATACTTAATTTCAGATACAGGCAATTCTTTAGCAGTTTTTTCACCTTTATAAAATAAAGCACCATCAAAACCAGTTTTAGCTATTTTCTTTGGAGCGTCGATATTAGAATAACCTGAGTGATAAATATAACCAGAACGCACATAAGTCAAATCACGAGTACGTGCTTTATTCTGCTTATCATGTGAATAATTAATATTTTTTTCATAAATGGGTTTAGCAAGATTTGTTAGACGGTCATCAAGAGTTTTTTTAATATAAGCTTCTAGTGCCGCTTCATCAAGTTTTTCATTTTCAGGGCGTTGTTTATTTTCTCTTTTGATTTGATTTTCAATGTGTTGCTTCTCTTCGTTGTAAGCATTTTGTACTTCTTTGCTGTTTTTGATGTTTTGCCAAATAGAGTTATCAAATGGCTTATGCTCCAAGCCACCTTCAAGTTTTACAACATCATCTGCACTGATTTGGGCATGTTCTTCCTGCCCTCTCATCCAGTTACGAAGCTTTAATTCCATACCATAACCCATGGCAGGTTCTTGAATACCTGAAACTTGCTCTTTGTTATTGGGCGTTGTTGGCACATCTTGATATTTTGGTTCTGGTGTGCTGGCACTGCCTGCACCAGAGTTTGCATTACCTGTACTGCCTGTACCAGAGCTTGTACCGCCTGTATTACCTGCATTGGCTGTATTATCAGTACCACCTGTACCACCAGTACTACCAGTGTTGCCAGCATTGCCTGCACCACCAGCATTTGGAATGGGTGTAGGAGCGGGCGAATTTGAGCCACCACTGCCACCACCACAAGCGGTTAATAAGACGGCAGAGATTGCCACACACAGTGTGGTTAAAGGAATGTGTTTCATAAAATAATCCTCTGATGGGTTGATGGTATTATCTAAAAAAGTCTGTTAATGCCTATTTTGGCATGTTGACAATGTGCATTTGGCGTATTTGTTTGAGCAGTTATGATAAATGCGTTTGTGATGGACAAAATACGGCAAATTTACATTGATAAATAATAACATAAACAATAACAATTATCATTAGATTTGTAATCTTTTTTTCTTGATTTTTTCTTGATATTGTCTATGATGGTACATTTTTTTTACAAAAACAAAAGCAGGGCGTGCTTATCCCATCAAAAAATGCGACTAAACTCAACAAGCATTTGATTTTTATGGTAATTTGCCTTGATGTCATTGCTTTTATTGATGTTTGTGCTGATGGTCAGCCGTGGCGTGATGCCCCATTTGTGAATGTCTCTGTGCCAAAGCGATAAAGACGCTTGCATCTGTTTATCATGGCGAATTTGTCCGCCGCTGGTTAAGTTTGCCCCTTGGTAATGGCGTTTGTTGATGCTGATTTGGGCACGGCTTGAAAGACCGCCCGCCCATTCTTGTCCCCACGCTGTGCGTATGCCACGGCGCTCATAACTGTCAGATGGGTCTTGTGGCACTTTTTCATCATAAAAGTCTGCCCCCAAAAGATAATAGCGTGTGGCATTTGGGTAATAAATCAATGATGTGCTGTATAAAGTGTTGTTACTGTCAGCCCTAGGCGTCCGATGGTTGGTTAGGCGTGATATGTCTATGGCGTTTAGGCTTTGAAATTTTGGGTTGATTCTATAATCAGCTGACATGCGTATGCCGATGGTATCGGTATAACGCTCATGCCCATAAAATCTTTTTTCACCATAGGTCTCAATGCTAAGGTCTTTTTTGGCATCAGCAAAGCCCAAATTTGCCCCCAGTCTGCCCCAATGGTCGTTGTATTTTTTGTAATTTTGATGATGTTTGCCATGGATTTGGGCGTTCGCTCCCACATATGCCCCTTTGGGCAAAGACCACTTTTTATCCGCCCCTAATTGATAGCTTAGGGTGATGGCGTCAATGGGTTTGTCAAAAGTCCATTGACCTTGCGTGGTGTTTTTGGGCACCTGATTAATGTTGTCTTCTTTGGCCAGATTCATGCCTGCTTGCCATGTCCATGAATCTCGTTGTTTTAACGCTTGTCTGTACTGCCCAACAACCTGTCGCACATCATCTGGTAAGTTGTCAGCATGTAATTTATTAAATTGGTCAAGGGCGGCTTCGTTTTGTTTGTCCATAAATAACGCCCTTGCCAGATGAAAACGCACCACATTATATTCAGGCATGATGGCGATGATGCGACGCAGCTCATCAATGGCTTTTTTGGCGTTGCCCTTATCCAAAGCAGCCAAGGCATTGGCATACCCAAGTAAAATGCCATTTTGATGGTCTTTGGGCAGTTTTTGATAAATGGGCAATAATGCGTGAACCCCTGCCATATTATTGGTCATGACAGCAGAATTTAGGGCGTGATTGAGCAAATCAGGATTATCAAGCAGTAACGCTTCATCGGCGATGAGCGTATCTTCGGCAGGATTTGGTGTTTGTACCAGTGTTGGTTCTGTTGTTGATGTTAATGTACCATGGTGCAATAGTTCAGGCTGAGCATGGTTAATGATGGGTTCAAGGGTGGCTATTTCTTGATTGATTGGCTCTTGATTGTCGGTGCGACCATCATCGGCATGGCTGATATGAGCGATTAGAAAAGTCAAGCCAGCCATAAAAATTTTTATGGGTGTTTTGGTGGGGGTGAATGTGGTATAAACAGGCGTGATTGTCATGACAGCTCCTATCAAAAAAGCGAGCATATTTTACCATTTTTTATGGTATTTAAAAATAAAAATGTGAATAATTATCATTAACTCATACTTAAAGCAAAACATAAGGTAAATCATAGAAATTACACACCATTTAATCAAAACATGGTATGCTAGCCACTTCTAAAATGGTTTTATCACACTTTACCGTCATCATTTTCAAAATGAGACATTCCGTGAAGTTTGAACCTAAACTCAAAGATGATAAGCCAAATTCACCTGTATTTACGCCACTTGATTCTAAGTATCTACAAGCAAGATTGTCATTGGCAAATTAAAACATATCACATGTCGACTGCTTCCCCCATCATTCTCACCAGCTATAACATTCATAAAGGCATGTCCGCCTTAAACCGTCAAGTCAAATTAGACGGCATCGCCGATGCCCTAAAACAGCTTGCCCCAGACATTCTATGCCTACAAGAAGTACAAGGGCAAAACCTAAAACGAATGGTCAAATTTAACGAATTTCCAGAGCAATCTCAGCATGAATGGTTTGGTGAATTTCTAGATTATCAACAAAGCTATGGTAAAAATTGTGAATACAACCATGGACATCATGGCAATGCCGTACTGAGTCGCCACCCTCTAGACCCCAAGCATAACGTCAATATCACCGTTAATCAGTTGGAAAAGCGGGGCGTATTGCATTGTGAAGTATTGCCCGATGGCTGGTCAATGCCAGTGGTGGTATTGTGTGCCCATTTAAACTTATTAGAAAGTGGACGAGAACGCCAGTATGACGCCATCGCCACCTACGTCAATGACGTGATAGATCCGACGCAACCATTGATTTTAGCGGGAGATTTTAATGATTGGCAAAAAAACGCCTGCCAAAAACTTGGCAATCGGCTCAACATGACCGAAGCGTTTTTATCCTGTCATGGTAAACTATTCGCCACTTTTCCTGCCATTTTGCCCATGCTGAGCCTTGATCGCATTTATGTGCGTCATCTTAAGGTCAAACGGGCGTGGGTACACACAGGTAAGCCGTGGTCAGATCTATCTGACCATCTGCCGATCAGTGCCGAGCTGTTGCCTTTATGACAGTAACTCATCTTCTGCCACCTCTTCTCCCAAAAATCCACCACTTTGCCTTGCCCATAATCGTGCATACACACCATTTTGAGCCAACAGTTCCACATGGCTACCCTGCTCTACAATTTGCCCTTTATCCATCACCACCAGTCTATCCATTGATGCAATCGTTGATAATCGGTGAGCAATGGCAATCACTGTCTTACCTGACATCATGTCATTTAGGCTATCAGTAATGGCGTGTTCTACTTCACTATCAAGTGCTGATGTTGCCTCATCAAGGAGCAAAATCGGAGCATTTTTGAGCATGACACGAGCAATGGCAATGCGTTGACGTTGTCCACCAGAGAGTTTAACACCACGCTCACCCACTTGCGTGTCTAAGCCTGTGTTGCCTTTGGCATCGGATAATTGTTGAATAAACTCCCACGCATGAGCTTGTTTGGCAGCGTTGATAATGTCATCATCGCTGGCAGTGGGACGACCGTAAGCAATATTCTCTCGCACAGTACGATGTAGCAAAGATGTGTCTTGGGTTACCATACCGATTTGTTGGCGTAAACTTTCTTGGCTCACCTGAGCAATATTTTGCTGGTCAATTAAAATCGCCCCAGAATCCACATCATAAAAGCGTAACAGTAAGTTTACCAAGGTTGATTTTCCTGCTCCACTGCGACCGACCAGCCCCACTTTTTCACCTGCTTGAATGTGCAGATTAAACTCATTTAATAAATGGTCATGTTTCGCCTGATTGTCTTTTAGATGACTGTTCTCCATCTTGATGCCATCATAAGTAAACTTAACATCATGAAACACAATCTCACCCTGATTCACCTTTAATTCTTGGGCGTTGGGCTGGTCAATAATGGCATGTGGTGTGGATAAAGTGCTGATGCCATCTTGCACAGTACCAATGTTTTCAAACAACGTTGCTGTCTGCCACATAATCCAATGGGTCAAGCCATTTAACCGCAATGCCATCGCTGTTGCTGCGGCAATTGCCCCCACTGTTATCAGACTGTCTTGCCACAGATAAATGCCAATCACTGCCGTACTGCCTATCAATACCACGCTGGTAAGATGGTTAATTACTTCCAACCAAGTAACCCATCGCATCTGCCCATGTACCGTCAGCAAAAATTGACGCATGGCATCTTTGGCGTATGTAAGCTCACGGCGTGAATGGCTAAATAACTTCACCGTGGCAATATTGGCATAAGCATCGGTGATGCGACCTGTCATCAACGCACGAGCATCAGCTTGACGACTGGCGGCCAGTTTTAAGCGGGGAATGAAAAACCACAGAGACAAAGAAAACATCACAATCCATAGCATAAACGGCACAAGCAACCATTTATCCAAACGAAACAATATCACCCCAGTGGTTAAAAAATACACACTGACATACATCAGCATGTCCCCCACGGTCATGATGGTATCACGCACGGCCAAAGCGGTTTGCATGACTTTAGCAGACACTCTTCCAGAGAACTCATCTTGATAAAATTGCATGGACTGACCCAGCATGTGCCGATGAAATCGCCATCGCATTTGCATGGGGAATACCCCCTGCAACACCTGAAAATGCACCAAAGAATTCAGCCATATCCACACAGGACTTATCAATAACACCACTGCCATCAGTGTCAGCATGTCTCCTTTGACTTGCCACAGCTCACTTGGCGAATACTCACCCAGCCAATCTACCAGATTGCCTACCCAGGCAAACAGCAACGCCTCATACACCCCAACACCAGCGGTAAATACCATAAACAGCAATAACCAACCCCTTAATCCATGGGTACATGCCCATAAAAACTTTGCCAATCCATCTCTTGGCAAAGGAATGTCATTGTCTGGATAAGGTGGTAAGCGAGTTTCAAAAAAATGAAAAAGAGCGTTCATAAATTAAAATCAATGCTTATTGATTTTTGGCATAAACAGGGAACTTAGCACACAATACTTTGACCTTTTCACGAATTGTGTCAATCACTGCTTTATCGCCCTTGCTGTCTAAAACATCACAAATCCAAGCCGCCAACTCAGTCACTTCCGCTTCTTTAAAGCCACGAGTGGTCACCGCTGGCGTACCAATGCGAATGCCTGAGGTTACAAACGGCGACTGTGGATCATTAGGTACGGCATTTTTATTGACAGTAATAAACGCATCACCCAGCCATTTATCTGCTTCTTTACCTGTTAAGCCTTGCCTAACCAAACTAATAAGCATCAGATGATTTTCTGTGCCACCCGAGATAATGTCATAACCACGCTCTTGAATAACAGATGCCATCGCCTTGGCATTTTGCACCACTTGACGCTGATAAGCCTTAAAGTCATCTTGCAAAGCTTCTTTAAAACAGACCGCCTTAGCTGCAATCACGTGCATCAATGGGCCACCTTGATTGCCAGGAAACACCGCAGAATTTAATTTTTTGGCAAGTTTGTCATCACGAGAAAGTATCAAACCAGAACGGGGGCCTCGCAAAGTTTTGTGAGTCGTCGTACTCACCACATCAGCAAATGGCACAGGGCTTGGATAAATGCCAGCAGCAATCAAACCCGCCACATGTGCCATGTCCACAAACAGATATGCCCCAACACTGTCGGCAATTTCACGGAAACGTTGCCAATCAATGATTTGTGAATAAGCAGAAAAGCCAGCAATAATCATCTTAGGCTGATGTTCTTTAGCAAGACGTTCAACTTGCTCATAATCAATCAAACCAGTTTTTTCATCTAACCCATATTGCACAGCATGATAATTGATGCCAGAAAAATTCACACGAGCACCGTGAGTCAAATGACCACCTGCATCTAAACTCATACCAAGCACCGTATCATTGGCATCTAACAACGCCAAAAATACTGCTGAGTTGGCTTGTGAGCCAGAATGTGGCTGCACATTAACATACTCAGCCCCAAAAAGCTCTTTAGCGCGTTCAATGGCAAGTTGCTCAACCACATCAACATGCTCACAACCACCATAATAACGCTTACCAGGATAACCCTCAGCATATTTATTGGTCAAATCACTGCCTTGAGCCTGCATGACCATTTGTGAACAATAGTTTTCTGATGCAATCAGCTCAATATGCTCTTCTTGGCGTTGACTTTCTTGTCCCATTGCCTCAGCAAGAACAGGGTCAAAATCTTGAATATTCACATTATTATACATTTTTATGTCCTTTTATGAATAAGGGAGATAAATTGTGGGGAAGCGTTCGCATTTAAGTGTATCACGAATAACAAGCAAAAAACGACTGCTTTATCTTGCCAACAGACGTTTTTGAAAAACTGGTAAAAAAGTCTCTGTTATCAATAAAGGCCTGCCATACCAATCATAACTTGTCTGTCTTTGCCATCCTTGTTGGGTATTCATTATCACACGAGAATTAGGTAAAGCAGTCTGGCGTTTAAACAACACATAACCGATTGGCGTATTTTTTAGATGCTTTAAACGCTTGGCATCACCTTGCAAGCCAATTAAAGGAAAAACACTCTGTGCAGATACCCAAGGTTCATCATCATCACCATAAAGCCAAACCAGTCTATTCCAAGCCATCATAGGGCGACTAAGCAAACCAGACTCAACAAACCCTAGTTGTCGTTTTTGAATCAAACTTAAAGGTTCAAAGCCTTCAAACACCCTCTCAACCCTTAACGGCTGATCAGCCACCTGCTCAAGCAAAGCAGTCAATGAACCTTTAGCATAAAGAAAAGGCAACAAATTAACTGGCAAAGACTGATGATAACATGACATATACTTATAATAACAACCAAACTTTAAAAGATAAAGAAACAACAAAAAAAAATAAAAACCCCCATTTGCATAACACAAAATGGGGGTAAATAAAGGGAGCTGACGATGACCTACTCTCACATGGTTAAACCACACTACCATCG
>ERZ1023458.268-NODE-268-length-9597-cov-3.668937_pt1 | contig 9597 bp, 9 predicted proteins | sample MGYA00380527_ERZ1023458 | MGnify/ENA primary metagenome ERZ1023458 (study PRJEB33173, sample SAMEA4830409) | metagenome | study: EMG produced TPA metagenomics assembly of the PRJEB25223 data set...
ATAGGCCGATGCTCCATCAATACGAATCGGTGTATCAATTGGTTGATTGCCTTCGTTATCAGGTATGCGAGCATCATCTTGATTAATAGCCACTCGTTCAGGTGTTAAGCCGGTCCTGCCGCCTGCTTGTCCAATACAAAGTACAGCATCTGGTTGATATCGTAATATTTCTGCCTCTAAAACTTCTGACGACTTATAAAAAACCGTTGGAATTTCTACCCAGCGAACTTCAGCCCCATTAATCTCAGATGGTAATAATTTTACAGCCTCCAAAGCTGGATTAATCTTTTCACCTCCAAAAGGATTAAAACCTGTAACCAATATTTTCATTTTATTTTCCTTTACTAAAATGCGAGAAAGTACATTAAGAATATGTGAATAACAATCATTACTAGAGCAACACCTGCTTGAGCCTTTATAACGCCATTCTGATCTTTCATATCCATCAATGCTGCTGGTAGAGCGTTAAAATTAGCAGCCATTGGGGTCAATAAGGTCCCACAATAACCTGCTGTCATGGCAAGAGCACCAGCCACAATTGGATTAGCTCCCAGAGCAAATACAAAGGGAACTCCAACACCTGCTGTAATAACGGTGAATGCTGCAAAAGCATTTCCCATAATCATTGTGAATAGAACCATACAAGGAACATAGGCCAAAACTCCTATAAAGCGACTATCTGAAGGAACAATACCGCTAATCAGATGAGAGATAACATCACCAACACCTGCTACAGTAAAAATAGCCCCCAAAGCCCCTAATAATTGAGGAACAATCCCACTTGTTGAAACTTGCTGAGTCATTCGATTATTTTCTGATAACAGACTCTTAGGGTGACTATTGGTAATCACAAGAACAGAAATTGTAGCAAACAAGGCGGCAAGGCTAATCGAAATCTTGCTAAATTCTGGAATCATTTGCGCTAAGACCAACGCAAGTATTGCCATCAGCATAACTGGAATAAAAATTTTATTTTTCAACCTGTTAGATTCAATATTGGCTTTCATTTCATCTAAGGATGGCAAGGTTCCGATACGGACTTGCTTAAACAATGTTAACAGCGATAATAGGATTACAATAATACCAATACTCATATTTGGCATATAGGAACCACCTATAAACGTAATAGACAATAGAGTCCAAAATGCAGATGTCCCAAGTCGAACTGGGTTTGTTTTATCTTTATAACTACAATAGGCTGTATGGAGAAATTGACAACCAATCACAATATAGGTCAACTCTAATAGTTGCTTTGCCAACTCTGTCATTTTTGTTCTCCTCCCCTAGTCTTTTTTGATATCAATTTTTTATCAAATAAATAATTGTAAATCCCCACTACAATAAGTGTTATAACAGCAACAATAATAGATGTAGAAGCAATCCCTGCATAATTGCTTTCATAGCCTAACTGATCTAATGTTCCCCCTATCAAGAGGACTCCCCCAGCACCTACAAACGTATTTTGAGCAAAGAAATTTCCAAAATTTTCATTCGCAGCCGCACGCGCTTTTATTGTCTCATCTTCAACCTCTGTTAACTTTCTACCTAATTGAGACTCTGCAGCTGCTTCTCCCATAGGTTGAACCAAAGGTCTGACAAACTGAGGGTGTCCTCCTAGACGAATTGAAAAGAAACCAGCTAACTCTCGAATAAAGAAATAAACTGTATAGAAGTTTCCAACTGTCAGACCTTTAATCTTTCGAATCAAATCGATTGATCGTTGCTTGAGTCCAAAGGTTTCTGACAGCCCCACAAGAGGCAAGGTAACCATAAAAATCGTGAGCACTCGCTGATTGCTAAATTCTTTTCCCAAAATCTCCAAAAATTCACCGAGAGAAACACCTGAAACTAAAGCTGTAACCAAACCAGCTAAGACTACTGTTGCAATTGTATCAAATTTTAAAATAAAACCCACAACAATGATTGCTATTCCTATTAATCTAATCCACTCCATATCAAACTCCTTTATATTCAAAATGACAGTATTTTAAAAATTTTATCAAGATCAATACCATTCCTTATTTAATGTGTTTTTCTAGTTCTTTTTGGTATTTGCTATTGGATTCCAATTTTTCTTTTTGCCATTTTTTAAAAACCTCGTTATATTCTTTTGTTGTAACAATATCTTTTTGCAATTTCATTCCTTTAAAGATATATGGTTCCCCCTTAATACCAACTTGTGAGTATGGTTTTGAGAATGGTACTACGTTACTTACAATTGGAGAACCACCAGATGAAGCTGTTGGCATCAATAATGAACTATCTGTCGACCAAGCTTGAGCTTTGGCATATTTTTCATATCTCTTCTCTAGGTCAGTGGTCTCAGAAACAGCATCTTCTAACAATTTCTTATATTTATCCAAACCAGGTTTAGCTACAACATCCTTATCTTTTCCTTTCGTAATACCAAGGTGTTTCATGGCAGAACCAGATTTTGGATCCATAATATTCAAGTAAGACGCTGGATCTTGATAGCTTGGAGCCCATCCTGTACTATTCAAATCATAGTCTTTTTGAGAAGGAGCAACATTGCCGTATTTATCATTTTCCATCAAACCATCAATAACATTTCCAATAACGTCTGTCCTCGATGTTCGAGTCGCTATACTGTAGCCCAATGATGCTGGATCTACTGCATAGACATAAGAAAATGTTGTCGGTGCATCTGCTTCTTTATCAGTTTTTCCACAAGCCACTAAAATAGCTAACCTGCTCAGGACCACTCCTGCTGTTAAGAGCCACTTTTTCTATTTCATAAAAAATCTCCTTTGGTTTATTTTAATCTACTTTTACAATCCAACCTTCTGGCGCTTCAATATCGCCAAACTGAATACCCGTCAATTCATTATATAATTTACGCGTCACAGGACCTACTTCTGTTTCACTATAGAATACATGGAAATCATCACCATGTTGAATACCTCCAATTGGAGAAATAACCGCTGCTGTACCACAGGCACCTGCCTCTACAAAACGGTCAAGATTATCAATTGGAACATCACCCTCAATAGGAGTTAATCCCAAGCGATGTTCTGCCAAATAAAGCAAGGAATACTTGGTAATAGATGGCAAGATAGATGGACTCAATGGTGTTACAAATTCATTATCAGCTGTAATTCCAAAGAAGTTAGCTGATCCGACTTCTTCAATCTTTGTATGAGTTGATGGGTCCAGATAGATAACATCTGAGAAATGGCGTGACTTGGCCATTTTTCCTGGTAAGAGACTTGCAGCATAGTTTCCACCAACCTTAGCCGCACCTGTACCATTTGGTGCTGCACGGTCGTACTCATCCTGAATCAAGAAATTGGTTGGGACCAAACCACCTTTAAAGTAATTTCCAACTGGCATAGCAAAGATGGTGAAAATGTACTCTTCTGCCGGTTTTACCCCGATAATATCTCCGACACCAATCAAAAGAGGGCGAAGATATAAGGTTCCACCTATTCCGTATGGTGGTACGTATTCTTCATTCGCACGGACAACTGCTTTACAAGCTTCTACAAACATGTCTGTCGGAACTTGTGGCATCAAGAGACGGTCACATGTACGTTGCAGGCGTTTAGCATTTTCATCAGGACGGAACAGTTGAACACTGCCATCCTTAGTACGATAAGCTTTCAAACCTTCAAATGCTTGTTGTCCATATGCAAAGTTGCATCCTCTGTAAGCTCTCCTTGATCCCATTGTCCATTTTTGAAATGAGCAAGATAGCGATAAGGTAATTTCATATAGGAAAAACCGAGGTTTTCCCAATCAATCGTTACTGTCATATTCCACTCCTTATTCTAAAAACCTATTTCTTATATTCTACACTATTTTTCTAAAATAGCAAGTATATTTTGTAATTTTCAGAAAATTTCTCCAATAAAAACCAGCTCTTAGAACTGATTCTTCATTTCACTTATTTATCTTCAGTAACTACTTCCTGAAGATAAGCGTCAAAAACTTCTTCATCTGAAATCGTGTCAGAAATGAAGCTTCCATTGCTAGTGCGTTCTGACAAGTTCAAGTCTTGCAATCGGCTTTCATAGATTGTTCCTTTATTGGATTGGACAAGCAGAGTTTGGTCGTTCACATCCACTTCCGTACTGAAGAAATCGCCAACAAATCCTTGCTCTGCAACTGCTCCTGCCAAGAAGACACGATGCGGTTTGTTTTTCAACTCACGCAAGACTTGTAATCCTCGTTTGGCACGGCTGGTTGCTAGAATTTCCTCAATGGAAACACGTTTCAAGCTTCCACGCTGGGTCAAGAGGTAGAAGGACGAAGTATTACAGATAAAGCCAGATTGGAGGACATCATCTTCTTTCAAATTCATAGCCTTGACACCTGCTGCCTTAGCACCGACAACCGGAACCTCTTCGATATTGAAACGCAGGGCATAACCATTTTGACTAACCAAGACAACATCATCTAGTTTAATCGGAGCCACTGCTACAATCTGATCTGTATCGTCTTTGAGCTTAGCATACTTGACAGACTTAGATCTATAGGTCCGCCATGGAGTGAATTCTTTTCGCTCTACCCGTTTGATTTGACCAAGGCGAGTCACTGCAAAGTAGGTTGTCGCATCGTCAAACTGATCCAGTACTTCCACATAAAGGATTTCTTCATTCGTTTCAAAGTTTGTGATGGTTTGGCTCAGATGCTCTCCGATGTCCTTCCAACGAATATCTGCCAACTCATGGATTGGTCTGTAGATGACATTTCCAAGACTTGTGAACATCAAGAGGTGCTGGGTTGTCTTGGCAGATTGAACAAAAATCAAACGGTCATCATCACGCTTGCCAATTTCTTCCAAGGTGGAAGCCGCAAAGGAACGTGGACTGGTACGCTTGATGTAACCTGCCTTGGTCACGCTGACGTAGGTATCTTCCTCAGCGATAAGACTAGCTGTATCAATCTCAATTGCTTTCGCAGTGTCTTCTAAAGAACTCAAACGAGGAGTTGCAAATTTCTTCTTGACCTCACGAAGTTCTTTCTTCATGAGATTGTACATAGTCCTTTCATCACCGATAATAGCCGCCAGCATAGCAATCTTCTCACGAAGCTCTGCTTCTTCTTCCTGCAAGACAACCACATCGGTATTGGTCAAACGGTACAATTGCAACGTTACGATAGCCTCAGCCTGTTCTTCCGTAAAATCATAGCTAACTTTGAGGTTTTCCTTGGCGTCCGCCTTATTCTCAGAAGCACGGATAAGAGCAATGACTTCATCCAAAATCGAAATCACACGAATCAAACCTTCGACGATATGGAGACGTTTCTCAGCCTTTTCTTTGTCAAAGCGTGAACGCGCCAAAATCACTTCTCGACGGTGAGCGATGTAGCTAGACAGGATTGGAACAATCCCAACCTGACGAGGTGTGAAATTGTCAATCGCCACCATATTAAAGTTGTAGTTGATTTGTAGGTCGGTGTACTTAAATAAGTAGTTGAGAACAAGCTCAGTATTAGCGTCTTTCTTAAGTTCGATAGCGATACGAAGACCATCACGGTCAGACTCATCACGAACCTCAGCAATCCCAGCTACCTTGTTATTAACACGAACATCATCGATTTTCTTGACTAGATTGGCCTTATTGATTTCATAAGGAATCTCAGTAATAACGATTTGTTCCTTACCACCTTTTAGCTTTTCAATTTCAGTCTTGGAACGAACAACCACGCGCCCTTTCCCAGTCTCATAAGCTTTCTTGATTTCATCACGACCCTGAATAATAGCCCCTGTAGGGAAGTCTGGTCCAGGTAAGAATTCCATGAGTTTATCAATCTTTGCAGTTGGGTGGTCAATCATGTAAACTGCAGCATCTATGACCTCAGCTAAATTATGGGGAGGAATGTCTGTGGCATAACCAGCCGAAATCCCAGTCGAACCATTGACCAAGAGGTTTGGAAAGGCTGCTGGCAAGACCGTTGGTTCTTTCTCCGTATCGTCAAAGTTCCATGCAAAAGGAACTGTCTTTTTCTCGATATCCTGAAGAAGGTAGCCTGCAATTTCAGACAAACGTGCCTCAGTATAACGCATAGCCGCAGGAGGATCTCCGTCCATAGAACCGTTATTACCGTGCATTTCAACTAGAATCTCACGATTTTTCCAGTTCTGTGACATACGAACCATGGCATCATAGATAGAAGAATCCCCGTGTGGGTGGAAATTCCCCATGATGTTCCCGACTGACTTGGCCGACTTACGGTAGCTCTTGTCAAAAGTATTGCTATCCTTATTCATAGAATAAAGAATACGGCGCTGAACCGGCTTCAACCCATCACGAATATCTGGCAAAGCCCGGTCTTGAATAATGTACTTGGAGTAGCGACCAAAGCGCTCTCCCATGATGTCCTCCAGGGACATGTTTTGAATGTTAGACATAAGATACAAAGCCCATAAAATACCAAGTGAAAATAGAAAATTCTTGAAGTAAGCAAACTCACAAGAGAATTTATCTTTTTCACACAGTATCTAGGGCGTGTTCAACTCCTTTCAAAGAATGTAGAGTAGGTTTTTATGCAGTAAAAGATATTTTACGGGAATTCGTCCCGTGTTCAGTTACGATAAGTAACCAAACTATCCTGTTTGTATTTTTCAATATGAAAATCTGGTTTTCCAAAATTAGTCTTAGTTTGTGTCTTAACCGCTCCCTTAAGCGCCTCTTTAAGATAAGCACTCATAGCAGATTCTTCATTAATAATCCTGCAATTTTTTCAAACCAAGATTTTCAAACTGCTTTTTCACATAGTCATTCACATCCGACTCTAATTTCCAGTTTACTAACATATTATTTTCTTTCATTAAAACACTGTCGCTTCTTCTAGCGTAAACTTGACATTATCTTCAATCCATTTACGGCGTGGTTCTACCTTATCTCCCATGAGAACATTGACGCGGCGTTCGGCGCGCGCTAAATCTTCAATTGTGACACGGATGAGGGTACGTGTTTCTGGGTTCATGGTTGTTTCCCAGAGCTGGTCCGCATTCATCTCACCAAGTCCTTTGTATCGTTGGAGGGTAGCGCCTTTACCGAACTGTTTACGGAGTTCTTCTAGTTCTCCGTCCGTCCAAGCGTAGGCCACTTCTTCTTTCTTGCCTTTACCTTTGGACATCTTGTAAAGAGGTGGGAGGGCAATATAGACATGACCTGCCTCGACTAGCGGACGCATGTAACGGTAGAAAAATGTCAAGAGCAAGGTCTGGATATGGGCACCGTCGGTATCCGCATCGGTCATGATAATGATCTTATCATAGTTGGCATCTTCAATAGAGAAGTCTGCTCCAACACCCGCACCAATGGTATAAATCATGGTATTGATCTCTTCATTTTTGAGGATATCCGCCATCTTGGCCTTGGCTGTATTGATAACCTTACCACGAAGAGGTAGAATAGCCTGGAACTTGCGGTCACGACCTTGTTTGGCAGAACCACCGGCAGAGTCCCCCTCAACTAGATAGAGTTCATTCTTAGCAGGATTCTTAGATTGGGCTGGGGTCAATTTCCCAGACAACAAGCCCTTATCTTTCTTGTTTTTCTTCCCATTTCGGCTCTCATCACGCGCCTTACGTGCTGCTTCACGAGCATCACGGGCCTTGATAGCCTTGCGGATGAGGTTAGAAGCTAATTCCCCATTTTCCATAAGGAAAAAGGTCAACTTATCAGCCACTATTCCATCCACAACTGGGCGAGCTAGGGGGCTTCCTAGTTTATCCTTGGTCTGTCCTTCAAACTGCAAGTGTTCTTCAGGAACTAAGATAGAAAGAACGGCCGCTAGTCCCTCACGATAGTCTGAACCTTCAAGGTTTTTATCTTTTTCCTTGAGAAGACCTGTTTTACGTGCATAGTCATTCATGACCTTGGTAATGGCAGACTTGAGTCCTGTCTCGTGCGTTCCACCGTCCTTGGTGCGAACGTTATTGACAAAGGATAGAATGTTATCTGAGAATCCGTCATTGTACTGGAGGGCTACTTCCACTTGAAAACCATTGTCTTCCCCTTCAAAGTAAAGAACTGGCGTCAAGATTTCCTTATCTTCGTTGAGATAAGAAACAAAATCTTGTACTCCATTCTCATAGTGGAACTCAATCGCTTCATCTGTTCGCTTGTCCGTTAAAGACAAGGTCACATTTTTCAAGAGAAAGGCTGATTCATTAAGGCGCTCTGAAATGGTATTGTACTTGAAATCTGTCGTAGAAAAGATAGTCGCGTCAGGCATAAAAGTAACTTTGGTGCCTGTTTTAGACTTGGGTGCTGTACCGATTTTCTTCAAAGTCGTGACAGGTTTTCCACCATTTTCGAAACGTTGCTTGTAAACTGCGCCATCACGGGTAATTTCAACTTCTAACCAGCTAGAAAGGGCGTTAACAACGGAAGAACCCACTCCGTGAAGTCCACCTGATGTCTTATAGCCACCTTGACCGAATTTCCCTCCGGCATGAAGAATGGTAAAGATAACCTCAACAGTTGGAATTCCCATAGCGTGCATACCTGTCGGCATCCCACGTCCATGGTCTTGAACCGTTAGACTACCGTCTTTATTGATGGTTACATCGATACGATCACCAAACCCAGACAAGGCTTCATCGACTGCATTATCAACGATTTCCCAAACTAGGTGATGAAGACCAGCGCCATCGGTCGATCCAATATACATCCCTGGACGTTTTCGGACCGCATCCAACCCTTCTAGCACCTGAATAGCATCATCATTATAATTGTTAATATTGATTTCCTTTTTTGACACAAGGAACCTCCTATTCGTTCATCTTTACTATTCTACAGGTTTTCCAAGGATTTTGCAAAATTTTTCTTTCTCCGATGTGACAATTTCAGCAGAGATTCTCTGCTTTTCTTTCCCAATTCATGATATAATAGGAGTATGATTACAATAGTTTTATTAATCCTAGCCTATCTGCTGGGTTCGATTCCATCTGGTCTCTGGATTGGACAAGTATTCTTTCAAATCAATCTACGCGAGCATGGTTCTGGTAACACTGGAACGACCAATACCTTCCGCATTTTAGGTAAGAAAGCTGGTATGGCAACCTTTGTGATTGACTTTTTCAAAGGAACCCTAGCAACGCTGCTTCCGATTATTTTTCATCTACAAGGCGTTTCTCCTCTCATCTTTGGACTTTTGGCTGTTATCGGCCATACCTTCCCTATCTTTGCAGGATTTAAAGGTGGTAAGGCTGTCGCAACCAGTGCTGGAGTAATTTTCGGATTTGCGCCTATCTTCTGTCTCTACCTTGCGATTATCTTCTTTGGAGCTCTCTATCTTGGCAGTATGATTTCACTGTCTAGTGTCACAGCATCGATCGCGGCTGTTATCGGGGTTCTGCTCTTTCCACTTTTTGGTTTTATCCTGAGTAACTATGACTCTCTCTTCATCGCTATTATCTTAGCACTTGCTAGTTTGATTATCATTCGTCATAAGGACAATATAGCTCGTATCAAAAATAAAACTGAAAATTTGGTCCCTTGGGGATTGAACCTAACCCATCAAGATCCTAAAAAATAAAATGCCAGTTCTGTGAACTGCACCCCAAAAGTTAGACAATTAATTTATCCGAAGGATTTAGTTCTGTATTGCACAGGGCTA
>ERZ1023458.269-NODE-269-length-9596-cov-4.044754_pt1 | contig 9596 bp, 9 predicted proteins | sample MGYA00380527_ERZ1023458 | MGnify/ENA primary metagenome ERZ1023458 (study PRJEB33173, sample SAMEA4830409) | metagenome | study: EMG produced TPA metagenomics assembly of the PRJEB25223 data set...
CCTAATTTTGACATAGCAATGCCAATCACTTGTTGCGGCACTGTATCAACTGTTGCTGATAAGGCTGATAATAAATTTAAGACATCTTCTTTACTATAAGGCATGACCGCAACTTTTAAGTAATCTGGATTCATTTGATGCATTTTAAAATACAAATGTTTTAACTGAACAAGTGGTGGCGTTTTTTGAAAATCATGATAAGACAATATAACTTCAATATCATTTTTATGGGCTTGATCAATCAAGTTCGCTATATAATGAGATTGACGGTTAATTTCAAATTCAACATCAATCATATCCACATGGTCTATTTCAATTATACTTTCAAGTAATTTAATGTACGCATCAATCGGCAAATCACCTTTACCGCCTTGTAATTGTGTGCGATAAGTAACTAAAATTTTCTTATTTAAGTTTAGCTTATATAATTTATCAATGACATTTGCTATGTCATCTACTCTTGGTGTTGCCCACTGATCAACTCTTAATTCTATTATATCGATAGATGTTTGATATTTTATTAAATCGTTTAAAAAAGTTTGTGAAATTTCACTTTCTGGTTCTATCGTTACTGCAATTTTTACTTCAGACATTTTAAAAACTTCCTTTTCACTCAACATTAAAATTATTGTATAACAATATTGAGAACGAACACAATCTTAAAAGAGCATCGTTTAAGTAAATAATAAAAATCTATTCACCTTTTTATATGATTTAAATTTAATTTACAGGGTATAGTCGTTATATAAGTAATTTAGGAGGTAATATAATGGCAGTAAATTATGAAACAAAAGCAACGAATACAGGTGGTCGTAACGGTCACGTTCAAACAGATGATAAAGCAATTGATGTAGCAGTCATTCCTCCAGCACAAGCTGATGCTGAAAAAGGTACTAACCCTGAACAATTATTTGCAGCAGGTTATGCGTCATGTTTTAATGGTGCATTTGATTTAATTCTTAAACAAAATAAAGTGCGAGGCGCTGAACCTGAAGTCACTTTAACTGTACGTTTAGAAGATGACCCAGAGGCTGAAAGCCCTAAATTAAGCGTTTCAATAGATGCAAAAGTTAAAAAAGTTTTATCACAAGAAGATGCAGAAAAATATCTACAAGATGCACATGAATTTTGTCCATATTCAAAAGCAACACGCGGTAATATAGACGTAGATTTAAATGTACAAGTAGTAAAATAACGATAATGCTAAACCCCCAAATTCCTAATCGAATTTGGGGGTTTTTTGTTGTTTTAATACTGCTTATGCTTATGTCATGATGTCTTTTGATCGTTTTCTCTTTTTTATTAATTGTCTTCATCTTTATAATTAATCCAGATGTAAATCATTAATATGGCAAAAGAAATCAAGATAAGCAAAATTAGCGAAACTATAATAGTCATTAAAGATTCCACTTATCGTGCCTCCGCTCATAATATATCATCCACCATATTATACCATAATTATCATATCCATTCGCGTTACTTAAAAATTAAATTAAATGCAATTAAACACTTAAAAACTTCATATTTTTTGTTTTTTAAATTAAAAATGATTCCATGTTTTTGAATAAAATTAAATATAGTGTTGCTCAATTATCCTTTTTCCCTTAAAATCAAATTTAATACGGCAGTAAAATTTATTAATCTATTATATAAATGGTTTATAAAGTTTAGGAGGCATACAATGACAAATATACGTTATCTATCAATCGATGATTTACCCAACTACAGAACATTATTAAAACGTGGCATTCATGAAGATCTTGACGTATTTGCTTGGAAATTGCAAAATGATCGATGCTTAGCCGAACTCAATTTAAACGATTTACTTTCTACTAATTCAGATCAATCAATTGTCATTGGAGCCTTTCGAGATAGTGTTTTGATAGGTGCTGTAACACTTATATTTAATCAAAATTACAGCCTGTCACACAAAGCAGTAATTGAAAATATGTGTGTTATGGGTAATAACCATGAACTCAAAGAACAAATTGCCAAACAACTAATGAAATATGTATTCCAAATCTGCCATGATAAACAAATTGAAATTCTAATGACTTCACTTATATCAAATAATATTAGTGGCAAAGTTTTTTTTAGCAATTTAAATTTTGAATTACTTGCAATAGAAAAATTTGCCAGAAAATATGATGTAGATTATGTTGATGAACATTGGTTGATTTACTATTTCAATGGTGAGGATATGACTTTATTCGAATAAAAAAGTATTTTATACTACCCATTCACAATACAGACGCCTCCCTTACTACTATAATTTGACGCTTTTCGTTAATCATCTTTTTGATAAATGTTATGTCATATATAAAAATGACTTGCAATTAAATTGTTAAGCAAATATTATTTTATTAAGCTATCATTTATAACATTAGATTAATAAAAGTATTTCTTAGAGAGGACTGAACAATTTGAAATATGCAACGACATTATTATCACTGTTCTTGTCATTAATTACATTAACAACTCCATTATTAGCAGTTAATAAAATTTTAGAAGGAGACATGCAAATATTAGCTGGCCTGTTATTCATTTTGGGTGTACTGCTTATTAATTTATATGCATGTTTACGCGGGGATCGTATTGCTAATATTTTTGCTATGTTGGTATCATTATTTTCTTTAGCACTACTAAGTTACCCTTTTTGGAAATCATATGTAATAAATTTTTTCATTTAATTTTATGAATACATATTTATTTTATAATATTTAATAATCGCAAAACACTTCATAACTATTTATTTTGGTTATGAAGTGTTTTTTTACTATATACTTTTTGAAAAAGAGTAATATTTTATTTTCAAAAAATTTCTGAAAAGTATATAATGATAAAAACAAAGGGGGAAAATTGAATATATGAACTTAGCAATTCTCGGTTTTATTATGATTATCATCTTTATGGTATTAATTATGACACGTAAAATGTCAGCTTTAACTGCGTTAATTGTTATACCTACCATTTTTGCTTTAATTGGTGGCTTCTATGCAGGTTTAGGTAAGTTTATGTTAGATGGCATAGAAACTGTTGCACCAACTGGAATTATGCTGACTTTTGCCATACTTTATTTTGGCGTTATGATAGATGCTGGCTTATTTGAACCAGTCATTAATCAAATTATTAAAGTCGTTAAAGGGGATCCAGTAAAAATAGCAATAGGCACTGTAATTTTAGCATCTATGGTAGCACTAGATGGTGATGGTACCACTACTTTCATCATCACCGTAACTGCAATGATGCCACTTTATAAAAAGATTGGCATGAGTCTATATACTTTATCAACATTGGCGCTTCTATCTATCGGTGTAATGAACATGTTGCCTTGGGGTGGCCCCACTGCACGTGCGATTTCATCTTTGCAAGTAACTACTGAAGAGGTCTTTGTGCCTATCATACCTGCAATGATTGCTGGTATATTATTTGCTTTTGGAGTTGCTTACATACTTGGAAAGCGTTCAAAAAAGTATATTACATCAAATACAAATATTGATTTAAATGATATAAAACCTACCGATACAAAAGAAGAATCTTTATTAAAAAGACCAAAAATGCTTATTCCAAACGCAATACTAACAATTTCATTAATCGTCTGTCTGGTTATCGGTCTAATGCCAATACCAGTCTTGTTTATGTTATGGTTTGGCTTTGCAATTTTACTAAACTATCCTAATTTAAGTATTCAAAATTCTGTTGTAAAAAAACATGCTGGAGATGTACTTTCTGTAATCAGTCTTGTTTTTGCTTCAGGTATATTTACAGGTGTAATGAATGGAACAAAAATGGTTAACGAAATGGCTAATACTTTGGTACAAATCATACCAGATGCTATGGGCACTCATTTTGCGTTAATCACAGCAATTTTGAGTGGACCATTTACATACTTTATGGCAAATGATCCTTTCTATTATGGTGTATTACCTATTTTAGCTGAATCTGCGCAACAATTTGGTATTTCCAAAGTTGATATGGCAAGAGCTTCAGTTTTAGGTCAGCCTTTACATGTGTTAAGTCCATTATATGCTGCTGGTTATTTACTTGTAGGTATGCTAGATATAGAATACGGCCAAAACCAACGCATAGTAATAAAATGGGCTGTTGGATCTAGTCTATTTATGATTTTTGTAGCTTGTATTTTAGGAATTATACCGTGGTAAAAATGCATATCTCAACTTACTTCAAGAAAAATATGCACAGTAAACAAAAACGTTAGCTTTTGAATACAAAAAGAACTCATCCACATCAAATTGGATGAGTTCTTTATTTGTATACGAGTTTATAGTTTATATCGCCAATTAATTAGTTGATGACATGCTTTTAGTACTGTGCTTATATTTATATATTAATGATTATCAGCAAATACATATTATTATTCATTAGTAGACAAACGATTGTAATTATACACTTTTGAATACTTTAAAATAACAAATTTCAATCATTTATTATTTTTTCATCAATTAGTAGACAAATAAAATAAAATTGTCGTTTTATTTTATTTGTACTTGGGTAAAACTTAACGTCGGATTTACAATGTTAAGGAGTGTTTTTATGAATCAGATTAATGAGTGTGTATATATTAATCCTTCAAAAATTTCTCTCGATTGGGAATGTTTTGTTCTAAGTAAAAGTGACATGGAATTAGATGGCCTACCTACAGAACTTATTAATACTTGGATGGCTCAAGATATCATTGAACCTTTTTCAATTAGAAATAATGAAATTAACTTTAGAACGGAAGACATTAAATATGCTCTGAAAATAAGAAACTGGTATTATGAACAATGAATCTTTATGCTAATTGACACTTAAGTTACTCAGATATAAACTTAATGCTCTTTTTGCAGACGTCATTATTTCATTATAATTATAATTCGTTTTAAAGTATGCATATAATTCATGATATCCTGTTGCATGTTTAGGGAAATTCTTATCTTTATTTATAAAATAGGCAAGTTGACCAAGTGGCGTGTCGTCATTAACAAAGTCATTTATAAAATCATAGAATGTCATAAGCATTACCTCGATTATTTAAATTTTAATCGTTACATGTCTTACTATTTAAAGCCTTTTCATAATCATAACAAATAATATTTATTTGTCTATCACTGTTCATTTTTAAATTTAAAAATGAACAGTTTAATTGTTGTTTTCATAGTATTTAATCAAAATTGTAAATATTGTAAAGTTTATGAATTCTATTGCTAAAGCAATAAAAATTAAATACTTTTTTATTTTAATTTGGTTGATGTCATTATATTTTTCAATATAAAAACGAGTTCAGGACATAAATGTTTCTGACTAAACAGAAAACGATAGTTTCTATTGAAATATGTAGAAATTTGTCGTTTTCTTTATTTTTATCAAATAGTGTAGCTCGTTGAGCTACTATTTTCCTTAATTTTATTGTACTGATTTTGTAACGTGCTGACGCCCGGGGGAATAGTATGAGTGAGAGACTACAGGCTCGAGCCATACCCCAGGCAAGCATGCACGGTCAAAATCGGAAGATTTTAAATATAAAGCGGGCAAATTCATTGTTAAGGATTTGCCCGCTTATTTTGAGAATGGGGTTTATGCCCCAGCCTCTTTTGCTTTGTTTTCGAATCATTTTGTTCATCAAGAATGAATTGGAAACATGATATATTTTATTTCTGATTCTGAAACTTTAATCGTCAATGAATTATGATAACTATGCATCGTTAACTTAGAAAGAGGAATATTTGCATTGTTGATTTGTTCGAGAATTTTGGAATCAATATAACTTAAGTCAAGGTTATTTGGGATTAACTGTGATATGAGACCGTGATTTTCATTAAGTACTCGAGTGTAAACTGGAAAATCGGTGATGTAATTATGAACGATATTTGCAACCAGGTCAGATTTTTGTGTTGAATAATTTAAAGTATCAAATAATAGCATATGAAAGTGGTGCTTAGATTTTCCAATTAAACCGTAAGGCAATTTAGCGATATGCAAATTTAAAAAAGGCTTTAATAAACTGAAAACGTGAACAATTGGCATCGTACTACAATTATGGTTAACCAACATAAATTGGTCATCATCTTCAGAAAAATATGGAAATACAAAGCCACCAATTAATGTTTGGAATTCAGTTAACAAATGCATAAGTAAAATATGTGGTGATACGGACATTGCTTTATAGTAATGTTTTAAATTAGAGTGCGTGACATTATTAAAAATTATCTTTTTAGCAATAGATGGATGTAATTGGTTTAAAAATAGCATGATGAGCTGACGGGTATCAAAAGTATTATCAGAGTTGAACCAATTTTTTGATAGTATGCTTTTTAGTAAGTAGCAATCAGTATCAATAAAATAATAATCTGCATTCAATGTACCAATATTTTTTTGGAACCTTGCAAAATTCCCACTATTTTCTAAGATGTTTCTAACATTTACCGCACATTTCAAAGTGGGAAATTGTTGTTTAAAGTTTTCAATTAATCTTTGATCATTTTTAAACGTTTTATGATTTGTCTCAACAAGCAAACTAACATTTGAAATATTATCATTAAGTAGTGTTAATAAATTTAGTATTTTGATGATTTGATAATCAATTGTTTGCGTAAAAGGCGGGTTGTCAACTTTTAAAGTTATTTCAAAACCTTTGATAAGCAATTGCTTGATCGCTTCAAAGACGTTGTGATAATCTAATTTGTTTAAATCATCGAAATTAGTGTGAAGTAAAATTAAATTTGGCTTTGAAATTACCGATAGTATTTTAATTGAAAAATTTGAGCGATTAAATGAAATTAACTTATGTAAATCTTCAAATGTGATAAAAGTACGTGTCACATTAAATTTGTGAGCATACTTCAGTTTATCCAAAACGATTTGATTAGACGAAATATGTTGATTATGAGAAAAGTTATACATTTTGTTGATAGTCTTAGTTAAGTTAGAGGTGCTTAAAGAAACTTGGTACGGTGAATTCAAATCATTTTTCCTGAATTGATGAATATAGTATTTTGGTGGCATTTTTACATAAAATTTGAAGTTTTTAGAATATGTACTAACGTTAGTGAAACTATATTTTAATGCGACATCGTAAATACTTTGTTCCTTTTCTAATAAATCAAATAGGGATAATGCAATTTTAAGAGAACTTGTATATTGTTTGAAATTCATATTTAATATTTTGGAAAATAAAATAGATATATACGATTGTGATATATAAAAAGCTTTAGACACTTGCTTTGTAGTTAAAGGTTCATTGATATGTTTATGTATGTATTGAGTCAGACGTTGAACTAAAGGGTGCTTGGTATACAAAGTTGGTAGATATTGATCATCTAAATTGACTTTTGCTTCTTTAAGTAAAAATTCAATAATGTTTGATATATAAAGATGCATGTATTTTCTATTTTGAATATGATTATGTAATTTTTGCAAAATTAAGTTACGAAATTGCTCTATATATTTAACTTGTTTGATATCAAAAAAGGCGTTAACGATGGATTTATCCTTTTCTATAAATAAAGGGAGTGGTATTTTAAGTTCTATTAGATTTTCAATATCAATATATTGATATAAATCTGCATTATTAATTATACAAGCATGGTCAATGGTTATCATCGATCCATTTAAATTTATTTTACACGACTTATTTATAGGAATTAAGATAATGATTTCATTTATGCATCTCGCTAATTCAGTCATATAATGATTTTTTATTGATAGAGAACTTATCACAAAGATCACCTTTACTTTATTATGTGACACTCACAATTAAATTATTAACGTTATTGTACAACTGACGCATACAAAATAGTTAGGTTACAAATAAAGTTTATTAAAATGATAGTAAGAATTAATAATTCGTATTTTGAATATAAGGGTTAATTGCAAAATCTTTATTTTGGAAAATAAAACACCCTTTGAAGTAATAAAATGATTAGTGTCCATTCAAATTACGCGATAATGAAAAAATTCCGAAATTTATGATAGCGTTTGCATTTATTATTATAAATATATATAATGAATTTAGCTGACAGGAATATGTCGAAACAAATAACTTAAACGTTTAAGGTGGGGGATATGGTAAAAAACAAACCTACACTTCATGATGTAGCAAAAGTTGCTGATGTATCTATTGCGACCGTTTCTAATGTTTTAAATAACAAAAGTACTGAATTAGGAAAAAAGACGAGGCAAAGAGTATTAGATGCAATTGATAAACTGCACTATGAACCAAACCAATTTGCAAGAAGTTTAAAAACTGGACAATCTAATTTAATTGTTTTCATTGTACCTGATCAAAATCCCTTTTTTACAGAAATACTGACAGAATTAAATAACGAATGTCAAAAGCATCAATTACATGTAGCTGTTGTGTCGTCAGAGGAAAATGAACTAAAGCAACAAGCCTTGATAGAAACGTTTATCGCACAAAATGTAAGCGCTATTATACTAGTACCTGTAAAATCTAAATTGAAGTTAAAGAAAGAGTGGAAGCAAACACCTATCTTGACAATAGATAGAAAAATAGATGGTGCAGATTCACCTTCTATAAGCGTAGATAACAAAAAAGCAGCGTTTAATGCAACTCAAAGAATTATTGATAGTACCTGTAAAAATATAGGGTTATTGTTAGCAAATCCTGATATTAGCACAACCTCAGAGAGAAAATTGGGTTATGAACAAGCGTTGAAGAAAAATAATATAAAGTTAGATGAACAAATTATTTATTATAGCAATCAGCAACTGGGCACGGATGCGCAAATTGATAGCGGCTATCATGCGACGAAATCATTAATTAATAAACATGTTCAAGCCATTGTGGCGACTAATCATTTATTGTTATTAGGTGCTTTACAAGCAATAAAGGAGAGTGGCAAAAAAATCTCTAAAGATGTGATTATAATTGGTTTTGATGATAGTTATTGGAATGAAATTTATACTCCGAAATTATCAGTCATTTCACAACCTACAAAAGAGATAGGTCGTGTCGCTGGAGAAATGATCAATCATCTAATTCAAGGGGAAAATGTTTCTTCGGTAGAACTAGATACGAAATTAATTATCCGTGAATCTTGTTCATTTGCTGAGGATAAGACATTATGATTAAAACTTGAAAACATATTCTGAATCTAATAGCTGTTGATGCTTGTTATGGTTATATACAGTTGAACAGCTATAGTTATATAGATTATTTAAGCAAGACGGGTTTTTAAAATCATTTGATTTTAATCCCGTTAACTTAATCACTAAAACTTAAACGTTTAAGTTTATTTTAATCATTTTTTAAAATAAGGGGGAAATATTTTGGATAACATTACAATTTCTAAAGATAGTCCAAAAACATGGATGGGTATTCCGAAAATCATTTTTATTGCACTTATAGCTATATTTATTTTTATGACAGGAGATGGTATTGAACAGGCATTTTTATCAAAAAATATTGTTGATATCGGCTTTTCTAGTGGTCAGGCTTCTTTAGTTTTTACAGTATATGGTGTGATGGTAGTTGTGGGGTCATGGCTAGCGGCTGTTTTATCTGATGTTTACGGTCCTAGGAAAATAATGGCTTTAGGAACGGTGATATGGCTGATTTTCCATGTGCTTTTTTT
>ERZ1023458.270-NODE-270-length-9594-cov-3.982074_pt1 | contig 9594 bp, 8 predicted proteins | sample MGYA00380527_ERZ1023458 | MGnify/ENA primary metagenome ERZ1023458 (study PRJEB33173, sample SAMEA4830409) | metagenome | study: EMG produced TPA metagenomics assembly of the PRJEB25223 data set...
CTGTTTCTTCATCAAAATATACACAAATGCGTTGTCCGCGAATTTCTTCAATTTTAACGTCCATATCATACAATGTTTTGAGCGTATTTTCTTGTATAACTTCATCTTTAGTACTGGCTTTGACCATTTCTCCATCTTTCAATGCAATGATGTCATCCGAATAACACGAAGCAAAATTAATATCATGAATCACAACAACAATTGTTTTATTGAGTGATTTTGCGAGTTGACGTAACGTTTTCATAATTTGAACTGAATGTTTCATATCTAAATTATTTAATGGCTCATCCAGCAGAATATACTCTGTGTCCTGCGCTATCGTCATAGCTACATATGCACGTTGTCGTTGGCCACCTGATAATGTTTTTAGGTAACGATGTCTTATTTCTTTAAGATTCAATAACTCAAGTGCATACTCAACTTGCGCCCGGTCCGCTTCATTTAAACGGCCTTTTGAATATGGGAATCTTCCAAAATTTACGAGTTGCTCAACAGTAATATTTAACTCAGTATGATTAGCCTGTTTCAAAATTGATAATTTTTTAGACAATTCATTACTCTTAAATTCAGAAATAGCTTTCCCTTCAATCTCAATTGTCCCTTTATCAAAATCGATCAATCGTGTAATTGCTGAAAGTAAAGTACTCTTACCTGCACCATTTGGTCCTATCATTGAAGTTAAACGTCCTTTACTTATATCTACATTAATGTCATTTAAAATCGTTTTATCTTGAATGGTTTTATTTAATCCTTGAACACGTATCAATTCGCATGTCTCCTTTTAATTAATAGATAGATAAAGTATGTTCCACCTACTAAGTCAATAATGATACTTACTTGCGTCGTCGCTTCAAATAAATTTTCTACTACACCTTGTGCAATAAATAAACTCAACCAACTTAAACAGATTGTTGCCGGTAATATATATTTATGTTCATAGGTTTTCATCAATTCATGCGCTAGATTAACTGTTAACAATCCTAAAAATGTAATCGGACCTACCAATGAAGTAGAGACAGATACTAATATCGCAACAAGTATGAGCAATAATCTTGTAATCATTTTATAGGACAAACCTAAATTAATTGCTTGGTCTTTTCCTAATAAAAGCACATCTAAATATGGTATCGCAATCACTGTAATAATGATTAAAATAATTAATATAACGCCGCACAGCATTACCAATTTACTATTGGAAGCATCAAAATTGGCAAACATTGAACTCTGAACTGCTAAAAAATCTTCAGGATTAATAATCAGTTCTAAAAATCCAGTTATACTTCTAAAGAAAGTACCTAATATAACACCAATGAGTAAAATTAAATATATCGACACATCGCCAATTCTAAAGATACCTTGAAATAATAATAATGAAAATACAATCATAACCAACAGCGAAGTAGCAAAACTTAAATATATATTAGTTACAAATGCAGACTGTACGCCAAACACAAATACTAGCAATACTTTCACAAACATATATACAGCATCAAGTCCCATAATTGATGGAGTCAATAAACGATTCGTTGTAATTGCTTGAAAGATAACTACTGAAGCTGCAATTGCTCCACCTACCAATATCATGAGCACAAGCTTTCGAAAACGACTGATAAACTGGTATCTAAAAATTTCAAAATCAATACCGATGAAAAGATATATTAAAGCAGCAATTAAAGTGACAGCAATTAATATCATTAACTTTGATTTAGCACTAATTTGCATAATTGTGTCTTCCTTTCATCAATAAGATCAAGAAAATAATCGTGCCAAAGACACCAATTGTTAAACCAATATTTATTTCATATGGATAGACAATAATCCTACCAATTATGTCAGAAAACATAACAAATACCGCCCCTAACATTGCTGTGTGAGGTAATGCTTGCTTTAAGTGGTCACCTCTGAATATTGACACAATATTCGGAACAATTAGACCTAAAAATGGCAGCGTTCCTACTGTAACAACTACAAGTGCTGTTATAGTTGCAGTTATAAATAAACCAATATTTATTATTTTTTCATAGTTGACGCCTAAGTTATTACTAAAATCTTTCCCCATCCCTGCAATCGTGAAATGATTGGCAAATATATATGTAAGTATCAATAAAGGAATGCTTAAGTATAATATTTCATATCTACCGCTCGTAATGATGGCAAAGTTTCCATTGAGCCAGTTGCCTACACTTTGTACAGTATTGGTTCTTAGAGCAAGAAAAGTTGCTAAACTAGACACAATACCACCAAGCATAATACCTAAAAGCGGAATAAAAATAACATCAGTGAATCGTATGTATTGAACTAATTTAACAAATAAAAATGTGCCGCCAATACTTAATATCACCGCAAATATTAATTTAATAATAATGTTTTCTTGCGGAAAAAATATCATTGATATTAAAATACCTAACTTTGCCCATTCCATAGTTCCTGCTGTCGTTGGGCTCACAAATTTATTTTGCATCATCTGCTGCATAATAAGTCCAGAAAGTGCTAAAGTACTTCCAGATATTAATATACTTATTGTTCTTGGTATCCTACTAGACACGATGATATTTAATTGTTCATGCGTTAAATGAAAAATATCAGTAATTGATACTTTGCTAACGCCTATAAATAAAGAAAGGATAGTTAAAAAGAATAAAATAATAGCTAAGACAACACCATTGAGTAAAAATTTCATAGTGAGTAATTAATCCTTTCATAAACGTCATGTTTTATTGAATGTGATAATCATTATCAATACCTATAAGTTAAATTTTATCATCTTTGCATGTAAATTCAATAGCTATAACAGAGATTACCAAAACAATTCTCTATTTATGTCAAAATTTTTAAAATAAAAACAAAACCTTTTAGTCAAATGCATTCTTTTGAATTTATATATTTTTAAAAATTTTTGACGTTTCAGTTGGCTAACTAATGCAAATACTAAATAAAGTTAAACACGTGCTTGAATTAATTGTATTGGCACAAAATGTGTAAAATATTAGTGCAACGAACAAAACTTTAATAAATAAAAAACGTCAATCTCTATATAATTCCAATAGAAATTGACGTTTGTTGGTGATTAAAATTTACTTATATTTCATACATCTGCTGTCAACAACTTTTACATTATGATAATTAAACAGTTGTAATTTAGTCTTCAAAAATAAAATCTTCATCTTGTAATGCTTCAACATTTAGCGCTAAAGTATAACCATCGCCTTTTACAGAGAAGAAATCATGGTTTTTTGTAGATGTGTCTAATGCATTTTCGATGATTGGATTAAATTCTCTTTCTTCAAAATACGGATCAAATCCAAGGTTTGATAGTGCTTTGTTACCATTATATCTTACATAGTTAAGCACATCTTCAGTTAAACCGATATCATCATATAAAGATTGTGTATAAGAAACTTCGTTTTTATATAGTTCATCTAATAGTTTATACATTTCTTGGTCTGCTTGCTGTTTTTCACTTTCAGACAATTCATTGCGTAAACTTTGTGCGTCCATACCAGTAAATACACCATGAATAGATTCATCTAATAAAATTTTACGAATAATTTCTCCTGAAGTCGTCATTTTACCTTGTCCAGCTAAATATAAAGGATAATAGAAACCAGAATAGAATAAAAATGTTTCTAGAAAAACACTTGATACACGTGCAATATATTGATCATAAATAGATGCTTCTTTACCCCATAATTTATGATAATTATTTACAATTTTATCCGATTTAAATTTCAAATGTGGTTCTTCTAGGACCCATTTATCTAATAAATAATTTGTTTCGCTAGATGGTAATAGTGTTGTAAAGATGTGAGAATAACTTTTAGCATGAATTTGTTCCATCATCGCCATAAAGGAATATACCGCTTTTTTACGTAAATCTGTTGTATGTAACATAATTAATGGCATACCATCATCTGCTTGGTGTGTATCCAAACCAGTTAAACCTGCCAATGCCTTTTTAAATGCATTTTTTTCTTCATCAGATAATGTTTTCCAACTTGCAATATCTTTTGAAACTTTAAATTCAGTTTCTACCCACATTTGCGAAATATTTTGTCGCCAAAACATATTTGTCATATCTTCTTGAGTATTCCAATTGACTGCTTTCATTTAGATAATTCCCCTATCTAGTAAATATTTGTTTAATTTATAAAACACAGAAAGTGGGACAGAAATCTAAATATATTTTTAGATTTTCTATCCCTTTGCATAAGTGACTATATTTCTATAATGTCGATACACTTTGATTTAAATGACATTCACTTAATGCCTCACCTTTTTGCATTTAAAACATATGCGTTATTTCAAGATTCATATATCTTTTTCATTAATTAAAAAGTTTCGTTTTATATTGCACAGCTTGTACATTCTTCAACACTTAATAATTTATTTCTAGTGTAATATAAAGATTTCAATCCTTTATGATGTGCATAAACATATAATCTAGATAATTCACGTGTTGATATCTCTGAATTTACATAAAGAATTGTAGAAATACCTTGGTCCACATGTGTTTGAATCGTAGCTATTAAATCAATTAATTTCATTTGATCAGTATTAAATGCAGATTTATAGTACCACATTGTTTCAGGTGATAAGAAAGGCATTGGGTAAAATGTTTCTGCATTACCATAAGTACGACGTTCAATTTGATCAACTATCGGCATAACTGAACTTGTCGCATTTTGTACATAAGAAATACTTTGTGTTGGTGCGATCGCTAAACGATATGCATGGAATAAACCGTGAGTTTCAACTTCTTTTTGTAATGCTTTCCAATCTTCAGGTGTAGGAATTTCTAAGCCTTCAAATAATTTACGTACTTTTTCATATTTTGGTGCAAATGTTTGCGAAGTGTAAAACTCAAAATATTTACCATTGGCATAATCTGACTTATCAAAGTCTTTAAATGTTTCTTGTCTATCTTTTGCAATTTCCATGGATCTTTCAATTGAATAGTAGTTCATCATCATGAAGAATATGTTAGCAAAATCTTTTGCTTCTTCAGATTCATAACCAATTTTATTTTTAGCAAGATAACCATGTAAATTCATAACGCCTAATCCAACTGAATGTAACTCACTATTAGCTTTTCTAACACCTGGGGCATTTTGAATATTTGCTTCATCACTAACCACTGTCAATGCATCCATACCTGTATGCACTGAATCTTTGAATTTTCCTGATTCCATAACATTAACAATATTTAAAGATCCTAAGTTACAAGATATATCGCGCTTGATTTCGTCTTCTGTACCGTAGTCATTAATAATAGACGTTTCTTGTAATTGGAAGATTTCTGTACATAAGTTACTCATTTTAATTTGACCAATATTAGAGTTAGGATGTACTTTATTCGCATTATCTTTAAACATTAGATAAGGATAACCAGATTGTAGTTGTGTTTGAGCAATCGTATTTAGCATTTCACGAGCGTCTTTTTTCTTTTTATCAACATTTGGATTGGCTACTAAACTTTCATAGTATTCATCTAAATTAATATCATCTAACGTTACACCATATTCATTATAAACTGTATGCGGTGCAAACATATAAAAGTCTTTACCCTCTTTCGCCAATTCAAAGAATTTTGAAGGTACAATTAATCCAGTAGAAATGGTAGATAAACGTAAATCTTCATCTGCGTTAACTTTCTTTGTATCTAAAAATTCTTCTACATCATAGTGGAAAATATTTAAGTACACCGCACCAGCACCAGGACGTTGTCCTAATTGGTCTGCATAGCTAAAGCCACCTTCTAGAGACTTAGCAACAGGTAATACGCCTTTTGCTACACCTTTAATGCCTTTAATCGCTTCTCCTCTTGCACGCAATTTAGATAGGTTAATAGCAACACCGCCACCAATTTTACTTAACTGTTTTGCAGTAGAATCTATAAAATTGATTGAATTTAAACTGTCGTCTACTTCTAATAAGAAACATGACACGAGCTCACCACGACGCGCACGTCCTGCATTTAAAAATGTTGGCGTTGCTGGTTGGTAACGTTGTTCAATCATAGCTGAAATAAGTTGTCTAGCTGTCGGTTTATGACCATTTGCTAAATAAAGTGCAACAATCACAACATGTTGCTTATAATCTTCTAAGAATTGTGTTTTATCGTTTGTCTTTAGCGCATAATCTTTAAAGAATTTACTAGCTGACATATAACTTGCAAAACGAAACGTTATACTTTTAGCATAATCTGTAATTTCTTGTAAATCTGCTTCTGAATATTTTTCAAAAACATCAAAATAAAAATCGTTATCTACAAGGTAGCGTAAACGTTCAATTTCAGTATCAAAATAGATTGTCTTATCTTGAATCTCTTCTAAATAAACTGCTAGCGCTTCTTGATCCTTTTCCAAATTAAAGAAACCATTATCTTTTCGTTTTGTAACCTCATTATTTAATTCAATATGATTGTATTTCTTCTCGTCCATAATCTTCATTGAAATTTCCCACCTTATCTTTAAATTCATTTATATCGTCTGCAGTGCCCTGTACTTCAAACTTCAATAATAGTGGAACTTGATATCGTTCCGAAATTGATCGTCCAGCTTTTGCGAAATTTTGTCCCCAGTTACGATTTCCGCTCGCTGCAACAGCTTTTAACAAATCATCATTCACATCTAAAAACGCTTGAACTGGTTGGGGTACCTCACCAAATCCTATTGTTCCAGTGACCAAAACGAATGGCTCCTCTATTCTCTCTGAAAAATTATTTTGCGTGATTTCCATAACATTTGTCAGTTCGGTTTTTTTTATAAATCTGCGCACATTGCCGGAAAACGAAAAATATACCACTTTCATTGGATCACCTTCTTTCTAATAGATATACGTAAGTTGGAAAATCAAAAAATGTAAGGCTTTCGAGGTGTTATTATTTGAATGTGTTTTAAATGATTGAAGTAACCACTATATATAGTAACTTGTAAATCTATAAGTAGTTATGTAAAAACTCAACATTTAAGTATTAATGCCTTATTTGTCATTATTCAAAGCCTAAAACTGTGTGATTTTACTTAAAATTTGATTTATTATAAATAAATTGACCACGTATCAAAACACAATATATTGTGTTTTGTCCTGGCCAGAAATACTATATTATGTGTTTCATTATACATAACTCATCGACTTATTAAAAGTCTTTAATTTATGACAAAACGATGAAAACAGTATGAAAATGGCACCAATTCAACTTTAAAATCAATTTTAAAAATTTAAAAAATATTTTTGTCATTTTTAGAGTCTCAATGCTTGCTTTTTTTAATTTTCTCTTAAGCCTTGATATACCTGCATTACTTAATCTACCCTCATATATATTGCGCTTCATATATTATATTTTCGAACTAATTACTATTCTAAATTACTTTTAAATTATCTCCATTATATGCTCTTGAACAGAACGTTTGTTCGTATATAATCTTAATATATTTCTACTTTAATTTCAAGCATATATACATTTTCTAATTAACTATGCTAATATAGATACGTTAAAATTTTAAAATTGAGGCGATGTATGTGAATCCAAAAATAAAAGGTATTATTGCTATTCTAATTTCTGCAGTTGGCTTTAGCTTTATGTCTGTTTTTTTTAGATTAGCTGGAGATCTCCCTGTCTTTCAAAAATCATTGGCAAGAAACCTAGTGGCAATGTTTATACCTTTGTATTTTATATTTAAATATAAGCAACCACTTTTTGGTAAATTAAGTAGTCAGCCTTTATTAATATCTCGTTCTGCACTTGGTTTGATTGGCGTATTATTAAATATATATGCCATCGACCATATGATACTCAGTGATGCAGACACATTAATGAAATTGAATCCATTTTGGACGATACTACTTAGTTTAATTTTCTTAAATGAAAGAGTACGCAACTATCAATTTGTTGCTATGATTGTAGCCATTTTTGGTATGTTGTTCGTTGTAAAACCTGAGTTTTCCTCATCAATGATACCAGCGATTGGTGGATTGTTATCAGGTATCTTCGCGGCAAGTGCCTACACTTGTGTTAGAGCATTAAGTAGTAGAGAAGCACCTTATACGATTGTTTTTTATTTTTCTTTCTTTTCTATAATAGTTCTCATTCCATTTACGATTTTTACATTCGAACCAATGTCTATCATGCAAGTTGTTTATTTAATCGGTGCTGGCTTAGCTGCAGCTGCTGGTCAAATAGGTATTACTTTAGCATATAGTTTTGCACCGGCTAAAGATATTTCAATATTTACGTACGCATCTATTATTTTCACTGCGTTATTTGGTTTTATTTTATTTGGCGAATCACCAGATTTCTATGCCATTCTAGGCTACATCATTATCATTGGTGCAAGTTATTATATGTTTGAAAAAGCCAGACGCCAACCGCTAACAATTCAGAAAAAGGAACAAAAATCTAAATATTAAAGGAGCAATTACGATGTCTGAAGGACGTAAACAAGAAGATTTAAATGACATTACTTTACTAGGAAGCCAAAACAATAAGTATGATTTTGATTATCGACCAGATGTATTAGAATCATTTGATAATAAACATCCAGGCCGTGATTATTTTGTTAAATTTAATTGCCCTGAGTTCACATCTTTATGCCCTATTACAGGTCAACCTGATTTTGCTACAATTTATATTTCATATATCCCAAATATTAAAATGGTCGAATCTAAATCATTAAAACTTTATTTATTTAGCTTTAGAAATCATGGTGACTTTCATGAGGACTGTATGAATATTATTATGAATGACCTCATCGACTTAATGGACCCACATTATATAGAAGTTTGGGGCAAATTCACGCCTCGTGGTGGTATATCTATAGACCCTTATACAAATTATGGCCGCCCTGACAGTAAATATGAAAAAATGGCAGAACATCGTTTAATGAATCATGACCTCTATCCAGAAAAAATAGATAATCGTTAATCTTTTCTTGCTCACTCATAAAATTAACTAATCTTAGCTATGAAAAATCTGACAATCGTTTTTTCATAGCTTTTTTATAGGTATTGAGATTATTATTTAAAAATATCTAGTCGAGCCTATAATCTCTATTCTCGATATCCCAATTACTTAAAGCCTTCCAATTGATTAATCTTATTAATTAAGAAAGCAGTCTACTGAGAAAGCTCAGAAGACTGCTATCGTAGTAATATGCGTACTAAATGTTCACACATTAAAATAGTCATATTTATAAACTTAGTTTAATCTTAAATTGAATATACCTATAAATACTTGATTAATCTTATTATATTTTTTATTTAATTCACAGTTTTATAAAGAATCCTTTTTCTCTCCACAAACATCTTTAATGCCAAGTGCCCAACTAATATTACAACCTGCAGTATAACCAGGTTCTCCGTCTTTCCAACCACCTTTAGTTTCTAAATATTTTGCAGTGTCTTTAGCCTTTCCCTTTGCACTCGCATCAGGAGAATCAACTGATATACCTCCAAATAGCAAGATTGCAGAAAAACTAATCAACAATTTTTTTACTGTTTGCATATTAAAATCCCCCTTTATATTAGATACAACTAAAATAACACTTTCTTTGAATAGTGGCAATATTTTAAATATTCTTTTTTTGAGAATATTAT
>ERZ1023458.271-NODE-271-length-9573-cov-4.866674_pt1 | contig 9573 bp, 7 predicted proteins | sample MGYA00380527_ERZ1023458 | MGnify/ENA primary metagenome ERZ1023458 (study PRJEB33173, sample SAMEA4830409) | metagenome | study: EMG produced TPA metagenomics assembly of the PRJEB25223 data set...
CAGCAGCGGGGGCTAAGGGAGTTCGCGCCATTGTGGCAAATGGGAAGTTCCATGGTGGGATTGTTACCCCAGTACCAATTGGTTTATAAAAATATTGATTGTGTTCTCCTTCTCTATCTAATACTGGTTTACCATCTGCGAGTTCCATCATTGATCTAGCATAATATTCGATGAAATCAATACCTTCAGCTGCGTCACCAACTGCTTCGTCCCATGGTTTACCAGCTTCATACACCATCACTGCCGATATTTCTTCTTTGCGTCGTCTAATAATTGCTGCAACTCTAATTAAAAATTCAGCACGATCTCTGTGCGTCCATCGTTTCCAAGATTTATAAGCTTCATTAGCCGCATCAAAAGCTTTATCTACTTCTTTTGTTGTAGCTTTTGATACTTCAGCAATAACTTCAGAAGTGTTTGCAGGATTGATAGATTGAAATGTATCCTTAGTAAAAATTTTCTCCCCATTAATCACTAACGGAAGTTTTTGATTTAATTCACCTTTAACTTTCTTTAATGCTTCTTTGAATGATTCGACATTGCTATTATCAGTAAAGTCAATGCCTGGTTCATTTGTATAGTTGACAACCATTTTTTCTACCCCCATGTAAGTTTGTAAATAGAAAACTAAAATGGAAAACTTCCATTCTTATTTTTATTGTATAGGTATCACACAACAAATGCAATCGCTTACAAAAACTTTTGTAAAAATAAATCGCATTTTATATCTATCTTTTTAACGATTTTACTTCTCTTTTTTCAATATTGCTCAAATTACTTTAAAAGAACACTTTCTTTAACTTCTTTATACATATAATTATGAACTTAAAGAAAGTGTATGATTCATATGATGACGATTTAAAATTGTTTCTAAGTTCATCTAATTTATTGTTAAATGACCATTTTTATCATGCCAACGAACAATATTTAATTTTTATGTACTTTTTTTCTTTTATTATGTTTATGTGGTTTTTTAACTAACAGTATAATACCTGCAATTAACCATAACAAAGCCGTAATAATATTTAATGTAAACACACTGACAATAGCAAGTAATATAAATATCACACCTGCTGTTTTTGGTATTTTATTAATTAATAATACAAAAATTAATGCTAAGATTGTCGTTACAATAACTAAACCTAAAGCAACAATAAATAATTGGCTTATATGATCTAACAATTGTGAAGTTTCTGTTTGAGTTAAATTATTGCTAATAGCTTCTTGATTTTCAAAAGAGTCCATTAATGAACGCTTAAAACTTCGATCATTTAAAAATGGTGCAGCAATAGCCATTAAAAAAATTAGTACAAATTGTATGAAAATTCCTAGCCAAACTAGTACTTTTTCCAAAGTACGTTTCATATGCAACCTCCTTAGCAATTTATAAATTTCCATATTTTCTATACCCATAAAAATATGAATCATGCAACTTAATCAATATAATAATTTTTATCAGAATTTTCAATGAATAGTGTCATTGCATTAGGGTAATTTCTTAATATAAATTAAAACAAAGGAATGATTTAATACTATTATGAATGACAAGAATGCACACGCCAGAAAGAAAAAACATAGAAATCTTGTTTATATGATATCTGTTGCAATTATTGTACTTATCACATTAATAGCAGGTATTTTCCCTAAAAATTTTGGGAGTCATGCACAACAAGTCTACGATTATATAGCAAATAGTTTTGGGTGGCTATTTTTAGTAATTATTTTTATTTTAGATATATTTTTAATTGCTTTAGCCATTTCACGTTACGGTCGTTTTAAATTGGGGGATGATAATGAAGAGCCTGAATTTTCTATGATGTCTTGGATTGGAATGCTCTTTTCTGCAGGTTTGGGTGTCGGCATTGTATTTTGGGGTGTAGCAGAACCATTAACCCATTATTTACATTCGCCATTTCCTGGTAAAACGTCTGACGCTTCTGCAGAATCCGCTCGTGTTGCTATGGGCTATACTTTTTTCCATTGGGGTATTTCTCAATGGTCTATCTTCGCAATTGCCGGTTTAACAGTGGCGTACTTCCAATTTAGAAAAAAACGTGATGGTCTTATTTCAACCGCAATGGAACCTGTATTTGGTGAATCTTATAAACGACCATATAGAAATATAATAGATGTATTAGCAATCATAGCTACAGTAATGGGGATAGCCACATCTATTGGCTTAGGTATTATGCAAATTAGTGGAGGTCTTCAACATGTCTTTAATGTCCCTAACAATAATGTCACTAAAATATCAATCACTATTTTAATGGTAGGTATCTTTTTAACGTCAGCAATTACTGGCTTAAATAGAGGGGTAAAATGGTTAAGTAATATCAATATTGGCTTAGGAGCAATATTACTTATCTTTATGTTTATTTTTGGTGATTTTAAATTTATTTTAGAATCTTATACATTAGCAATAGGTGATTATTTACGTCATTTTATTGAATATAGTTTACGTATCAGCCCTTATACTGGCGATAACAGCTGGATACAACAATGGACTGTTTTCTATTGGGCATGGGTTATTTCATGGTCGCCATTTATAGGAGGTTTCGTAGCTCGGGTATCTCGTGGAAGAACGATTAGAGAATTCGTCGTTGGTGTATTAATTATCCCGCCTTTAATTTCGTTTACTTGGATAGCTGGATTTGGTGGTACAGCAGTGAAAATAGCATTAAGTGGTAACGACAACATCGCAAACATTGTCGACAAAGATTATACTGTTGCACTTTTTGAATTATTATCCAAATTTCCTATCGCTGACATCACAAGTGCATTAGCAATTGCACTCATCTTTATATTTATCATCACGAGCGCTGATTCTACCACACATATTGTTGCAGGTATGGCAACTGGTGGAATCGCTAACCCTAAAATCAAACATAAAATTATTTGGGGGATATTAATTGGTGCTATATCTGTTTCTATGACAATTGCAGGTGGTTTGACAAGTTTACAAACTGCATCTGTTGTTACAGGTCTACCATTCTCAATTATTTTATTACTCATGATTTTTTCTTTAATGCGCGCATTAAGAAGAGAACTAACTGAACACTTTAAAATGACTTACATCAATGATGATAAAGATTATTCTATACCGTTAGAAGAACGTGAAACAAATGATTTAGAAACTGATGCTGATGCTTCAGTAGAAGAAAATGAATCAAATCACAATGCTGCGAAAAATAAAAACCATGATGCAGATACCAAAGACAAAGATGATTAATCGACCATGTTGTTCGAAATTATCAAACTAGCTCAATCATTAATGTTTATACGTGTTTAAAAAATCTCAACTGGATAGCGGCGTAGTATTGAAATTAGCGATATTTCGATTTCAATACTACGTCTGTTTTTATTTTTTCTAAATATTCCGAACAATTTGTACTACTTATATGTTGATTTTTGCTAAAATATATCTAAGAAGCTAATTTAAGGGGATGAACACATAATGAATTTACAAAACCAACACCCGAGTATATTAAGAAAAATGATAAGTAAAGGTGAACTCACTGGTCATACAAGTGGAATGGCTAAAGGTTATGTCCAAGCCAATGTAGTCATATTACCTTCTGCCTATGCATATGATTTTTTAAAATTCTGTTTTAGAAATCCTAAGACATGTCCGCTTTTAGATGTATCAGAAATAGGATCAACTTCTTTTCCTACTTATGGTAAAGAGGCTAATATCACAAATGAAGTAGCACAGTATAAAGTATACCGTTATGGAGAATTAGTGGAGTCTCCTACTGACATAGCTCATTTATTTAATGATGACATGGTGAGTTTTTTGATTGGCTGCAGTTTTACTTTTGAGCATGCTTTGTTGGATGCTGGTTTACCAATTCGTCACATTGAAGAAGAGCACAATGTTCCAATGTATATAACAAATATTCCAGCTGCATCAAGTGGTCATTTCTCAGGAAATATCACTGTAAGTATGAGGCCGATGACCATGCAACAAGCTATAAAAGCAACAGAAATTACAACCCATTTTAAAAATGTTCACGGTACGCCAATTCATATAGGAAATCCATCAGAAATTGGCATCGAAAATATAACAAACCCTGATTTTGGCGAGCCTGTCACGATTAAAGAAAATGAAGTCCCTGTATTTTGGGGCTGTGGAGTAACTCCACAATCTGTTGCGTTAGATGCTAAGCCAGAATTGATGATTACACATGCACCTGGACATATGTTTATCACTGATACCCCAGATAGTCAGCTAAGTAATTAATATAAACTTGAACTTGTTTAAACACATATTTTTAATGTTATAAAAATAAAAGCACAGCAAAATAGCATCCATTTAATATTGATGGATGCTATTTTGCTGCTTTTTCATTTATATAATTGACTTTATGTTAAGTGTGAAATACATACGATGATTTTAAATTGATCTTTCATATCGTTTATCTATTACTCAGTTTTATCGTGCTTCTATCTCTTCTTTCGAAACGACTGGATAATTTTTAAACCAAATAGAACAAACATAACCTACGATTAAACCTATAATACCTACAATAGCACCATATATAATGATTTTTATCGGGTTATTGAAACCGAACATAACAAGGAAACCTGCGAGCGGTGTAGCTGTACCTGTAGCATCATTAATCATACCAGATGTTGCTATAACCGCGCCTGCTAAAGCTCCACCAATAAAGTTGGCAGTATAGACAGGAACTGGATTTGCAGATACAACATCTGCTTGTGATAATGGTTCAATACAAACCGCAATTCTAGATTTGCGATCTCCAAGTTTTAGTTTATTAAACATCGTACCATTAATGAAAGATGACGCAAATGAAACCATTGCCGCAATTGCCATTGGCATTCCGGTTAAACCTAATAGTGCAGTCAACGCCATGGAACTTAATGGTGCTGTCCCAACTACTGTAATGACGCCACCAAGTATAAGCCCCATAATAATCGGGTTAATTTCTGTGGAACTTTGGATAATGTCTCCAATTTTCAATAATGAATTATTTACTAATGGCGTGATTACAGTAGCTACTAACCTTGCTAGTGGCGCTATAATCAAAATGCCTACTATTAAATCTATGCCGTCTGGCACTTTATGTTCTGCAAACTTCATTAAATAACCAATTGCATAACCAGCAACAAACCCTGGTATTAAATCTAAACCACCACAAGCTGCTGCAATAACCAAAGCATAAACAGGTGAAACACCTATTGCTAAAGCAACTAAACCAGCAGCTGCCACGCCGCCTAGTCCACCAGCAGCATCACCAAGATCTCCTAAAAATTTAATGCCAAATAGATCTCCGCCAACATATTTATGAAAAGCTTCTACTAAAAATGTTGCTATCGCTGCATTGGCTAATGCTCCCATCGCGCGCATGCCATTAGGAGCACGATATGTAAATAATGTAAATAACACTAAGACAACGATTAAAAACAAGGTTCCTATTAAAATGTCCATGAATAATTCTCCTCTTTCTTTGAACTACTCACTCTTTAAACTTGTGAAATAAATAGTTCAATCCTTTCTATATATGGATGCTAAAGCTACTTGCAACAAATAAATATTAAATTATTTGTAATTAACAAAATATAAACTTTTCAATTTCCATATTTATACATTCTAACACAAATTTTTATTATATTCCGAACAATTTTATTATTTTCTATTTAAGCTCCGCGGAACATTTTTTAAAACAAATTTAATTTGTTTTAAAATTTCACACAATAGTATTTTATTTATCTTGTAGCAAATAAAAAGGAGCAGTAACATCATCCGCTGCAAACGTTGATTCATGTTACTAACTCCTATTTAAAAAGTTCAATATATAAGTTGAGCTCATAAAGTCGCTTAGTTGTTATCAATCGTTTTTATTGGTTTTGCCGGTGAACCTAATGCAACTACATTCTCTGGAATATCTTTAGATACAATACTTCCAGCGCCAATAACTGTGCCATTACCAATTGTAACTCCAGGTAAAACTATAACATTTGCGCCAATCCAAACATTATCTCCTATATGTATTGATAGCGCTTGTTCCAATCCTTGGTTTCTATCTTGATAGTCTAATGGATGTATCGCAGTGTAAAAACCACATTTTGGTCCAATAAACACATGATTGCCCACGAAGATTTTACCACCATCCATGAAATAACAGTCATGATTAATAAACACCTGTTCACCTAAAAAAAGGTTATAACCATAATCAACATAAAATGGACTTAATAATTCTAAGTGATTTGGTTCAGCATGTAACAATGCTTTCAAAATTGTTTGACGTCTCTCTTTATTACTGGGTTTAGTTTGGTTTAATTCAAAGCATAAGTCTTTCGCTATATTTCTTTCTATGTCCAAATTTACATCGTAGTTTGCATCATACCATTGCCCAGCTAACATTTTTTCTTTTTCACTCAAATTTCATCCCTCACTCGTCTTCACTAATTTATCAGATTAACTATATCATCTCGTCGTGATATTTCTAAATAAATGCCTTTTCACTAAGCAATATAAGAAAGCCATTGGTACATTAACGTTCCAGCATAATTACCAATCACATAACCTAATGTGCCCACAATTAATATAGGTCCAACTAAATCAGTCCAACCTTTACCTATCGCTAATGCTGCTGCAGTAGTGGGTCCTCCAGCGGTTGCATTACTTGCTAATAATATCTCTTCTATATTGAATTTTAACAACTTGCCTAACAACAAGCTCAGCCCTAAGTTAAATATTAAAATAATCATTACAAAGATAAATAACAGCGGTGCCGTTTTAACAATCGTAACAAATGAAGCCGGTGTACCTATGACAACGAAGAAAATATAAATTAAAAATGTTCCAATTTCAGAAGCACCTGCTAATTTTTCAAAAAAATCTCCCCAAATGGCAACAATGACAAGCGTTAAAGTTGTAAGCAAAAGATAGAAATCTCCAAAAAATGACACAAGTATAGTTAAGACCAAATTACTTTGAGGTACGACTTGTTGTATGAATTCAGAAAGTTTAAAACTGATTGCAACGATTGCGATCGCTGCAGCGATTGAAAATGCAATATCTAATAATTGAATTTTTTTAGGTTGCCAAAATGATTCTTGCGATGCTGGTGAATGATCACTTTTATAATGTGTATTAAAGTGTTTTTTAATAAACGGTATCGATGGAATCGCAATTAATAGCAGAAAATATAATGCCATTACACTATTATCTGCGACAACTGTGGATGAAACCATTTCTCCAGGAGTTTTTAATTTTGAACTCAAAGCAGCAAAATTTACGCCGCCACCAATGTAGCTTCCGGTCATCATTGCGCCTATTTTAGATAAATAAGGTACTGAATGATTTAATATGATAAAAGCTACAGTTGTTCCAATCATGGTCCCTACTGATGCAATTAAAAAAATAAACAACAATCGTCGACTTTCTTTCCAAATTTTTAATATATTCGAACTAAAAAGTAGTAATGGTATAGATAAAGGAACAATATAATCCCACACAGTATCATAAACTGGCGCACTCGTCGGTATAACTTTAAAGTTAGAAAGTATCATCGCGCCTACCAGTGCAATAATCGCCCCTGATATCGTACTTGCCCATTGATAGCGTTGTTCTAAAAAGATACTTACTGTGGCCCACACTATAATAATTGCCCATAATACCCATGTATCATCTTTACCTACCAGTGTCCCCAATATCATAAAATCACTCCCTTTATATCTTAAATGCACAAGTTTAAACTTATTCTAACAATAAACCACTATTTTTTTACAATTTTCTGAAAAATAAATTGTCATTACTTTTCCAAATTGATATTCTAACTAATGCAAGGGTACAAACAAGGGGGATTTTTTATGAAACAAAAAATTGGTTTGATCCTAGGACCGTTGCTTTTCTTGATATTTTATTTTATTCCTGGACTTACTGGTCTAGATGACGCTCCTAGGGCTGTACTTGCTGTAACACTATTTGTTGCCACATGGTGGATTACAGAAGCGATTCCTATTCCAGCAACGTCACTCATTCCACTCATTCTATTACCTTTAAGTGGTGGAACAGATGAGCAAGTGGCTGCAAGCGCTTATGCTGATCCGATAGTCTTTATGTATATGGGTGGTTTCATCATTGCTTTGGCAATTGAAAAATGGAACTTACATAAACGTATTGCAATGACGATTATTGCTATGATGGGGTCTAATAGCAATCGTATTATTTTAGGTACCATGATTGCAACAGCATTTATATCGATGTGGATTTCTAATGCTGCAACAGCTTTAATGATGCTACCTATTGCATTAGCTTTAATACATGAAATTCAAAGCGCACAATTTTTAAAACCAGAGTCAGCACATAAATTCAGTAAAGCATTATTGCTTACAGTCGCTTATTCCGCTTCTATTGGTGGTCTCGCAACTTTAATTGGTTCAGTACCAAATGCAGTGTTTGCAGCAATCGCTGCTTCAAGCTTAAATAGAACAGTTTCTTTTGCACAATGGATGATTTTTGCTTTACCTTTAACAATTATATTGCTTATCATATTATACTTGTTAATGACAAAATGGCTCTTTAAAATTGAAGATGCAGATAAAATTTCTTCTGACTTTGCCAAAAAATCATTACGTGATTTAGGACCCATGAGTTTAGAAGAAAAATTAACCGGTGTTGTATTTCTATTTGTCAGTGTCTTATGGATCAGTGGTAGTCTTCTTCCAGCTAGTCTCCACTTATCTGATACCATTATTTCAATGACAGGCGCAGTGCTCTTATTTTTAATTCCTGCTAAGTCTCACAAAGGTGGATTACTTATTTGGGATGATATGAGCAAACTCCCTTGGGGTATTTTACTATTGTTTGGTGGAGGCCTTTCATTAGCTGCTGCTTTTGAAGACTCTGGTCTAACAAAATGGTTTGGAGGTATGCTGGGTGTTGTAAAACCTTTACCACTCATTTTAATTGTTATCGTGCTTACAACTGGTATCTTATTCCTTACTGAAGTGATGTCTAATACGGATGTATCAAATATGTTAATGCCCATCAGTATTGGTTTTGCTGCAGCTATCAGCCAAGACCCTTTCATAATTATGGGTATCGTAGCAGTATCTTCGACTTGTGCTTTCATGTTGCCCATTTCAACACCACCAAATGCAGCTGTATTCAGTTCTGATGAATTAGAAATGAAAGATATGGTAAAAGCTGGATTTATATTAAATTTATTCACTATTATTGTTATATCATTATTTGTTTATTTCTGGTTACCGATTGCTTTTGGTCTCTAATTACAGTTGATGACTATATATTTTCATAAGCACGTCGTATACAACTAAGGTACGATGATATATAAATACTATGGACGCATGTCACAGTCTGAATTTTCATATATAATATATGTATTATCATTAAAAGGAGTCATTACTTATGAAAACAATCATCAAAGGTGCAATAGCTGTCCTCTTGATCTTAGGTGTTGTAAAAACATTTCAAGATCACGATATCGTAGCAGAAACTACAAATTATTATCAACAATTCAAAGAAGGAGAAATACTACAAAATATTGAAAATGTTAACTTTGACTCTTTGAAAAATATAAATGT
>ERZ1023458.277-NODE-277-length-9417-cov-4.624653_pt1 | contig 9417 bp, 8 predicted proteins | sample MGYA00380527_ERZ1023458 | MGnify/ENA primary metagenome ERZ1023458 (study PRJEB33173, sample SAMEA4830409) | metagenome | study: EMG produced TPA metagenomics assembly of the PRJEB25223 data set...
CGTGAATGCATACTGTGACCTGTTTCATGAACAAGAGTAAAGAGATTGTCCAGATTGTCCTGCCAGTTGAGAAGCATAAAGGCATTGGTATCGTAAGAACCACCAGAGTAGGCACCTGAACGCTTGCCTTGATTTTCGTAAACATCAATCCAACGCTCGCTGAAGGCACGTTTAACACGGCTCAAGTAATCCTCACCCAAGACTGCCAAAGCATCTTCTGCTTTTTTCAAGGCTTCTTGGTAGGTAAAACTGTATTCAACAGATGAAAGCGGTGTGTAGACATCGTACATCTTGAGATCTGAAATCCCCAAGATTTTTGAACGAAGCTCAAGATAGCGATGTAAGAGTGGCAAATGCTTGCGAACTGCTGCTACCAAATTGTCATAAACACTTTCTGGAACAAAATTCGCTGCGAGGGCTGCATGACGAGCACTCTTGTAGTTACGAACTTTAGCACGGTAATTTTGCACCTTAACATTGGTTTGCAAGGTTTTGGCATAGGTGTGTTGGAATTGTTCGTAAGTCGCATAAAGAGCTTGATAGGCACCACGGCGAACCTCACGTTTTTTAGACTCCATCAAACGTGTGTAAGTCCCATGAGATAGCTGAACTTCTTTACCATCATCGTCTAGGACATAAGGGAACACAATATCCGCATTGTCCAAGATAGCAAAGGTTTCACTTGCTGAACCAAAGATTTCTCCAGCTCCAGCCAATAATTCTTCTTCACGTTGTGAAAGAACGTGATCCTTGCCTTGCAAGAGCTTGTCAAAATAGTGTTGATAAACCTGCAGCTTTGGTTGAGCTTCTAAAAAGTCAGCATACTGCTTTTCGCTAATCTCCATAAATTCAGGCTCATAGAATGAAAAGGCTTGGTCTAACTGGCTGTAGAGTGTCATGGCCTTGGCATAGTACTCTTGATACTTAGCTTCACGTGTATCCTGGTCATTCTTCATATGAGCATAAACGTAAAGCTTCTCCATCTGGCGTTCCATTTCAAGAGAAAATTCAGTGATTTCTAGTAGGTTATCCGCACTATCCAAGAGATGGCCTTCATACTGGGCTACTGTCTCCAATTGTTCTGTTAAATCTTTTAAGGCTTCTTCCCAAGCCTGGTCAGTTGGGTAGATTGTTGATAGATCCCATGTATCTTTTTCATTTATTTCATTTCTTTGTAATACCATTAGATTCCTCCATCCTTTCTATTCTACCATATTTTTCAAGAAATATTGCTGATAAAAGGCTGGTGGATAAAGCTTTTGCCAATCATTTTGAGGATTTTTTTGGTAATAGGTATAAAAGTGCTGATAATAGCTAGTCAAGTCTTGTTCAATCTGGAAAAATTTGCCCACTATTGGTCGAATTTGTGGATACCATTCTTTCAGTCCATAAGTCAGGATATTTTCTCCCTTTTGATAGGCTTCTGCTTGTTCTTTCATCCAAAAGAGATTTTGATAATAAAGTTGTTGCCGGATATAGCGACAGATGTCCTTGTCCTCAGAAACTGTAAAATGAGATATTTTTTGTCTCTTATAGGGAAGACGCAATATTTCCAATAAACTACCTTGACCATAGGAAAATTCCTTGATTTGATAATGGAGTTTACCGCGGAGATCCTGGTAAATCAGGTATTTGAGTCTTAAAACTTGTTTTTCCTTGTCTAATTCCCAAACATAAAAGCCCATGTTTTGACTGAAATAAAGAAAACCTTGCTGTAGACGAGTCAAACGCTCCTTGAGCCACAGTTTTTGACCCAGCAACCACAGTACTTGGTAACCCTGACTACGATAGCCCTCACTTCGCTCTTTAAGGACTTTCTGAGGCAAGGGACTACACTGAACTTCTAGAGCTAGATTGCCATTTACAAATACATCCGCAATCTGTTTAAGTTCTGAAAGCGGGTACTCTAATTGAACCTTTGTCTCTTTTTTCAACCAGTGATAGAGGGATTCCTTATTGGCCAGGTGTTCTGGACTTTCATTTTCAAAGAAAAAATCACAGTCTTTTAAGGATTTATGGGCAAAATGCGTCCGTACACTTGGTCCTTGACGCAAATGGATCTGGCCTCCACAAGCTGGGCAGGTGTATGCTTGCTTCTCAAGTTTATCCTCTAACACATTTACCAATTCTCCCCTAGCATCTCTCGCAACAAACATGAATTCCCTCCTTTTCTATATCATTCGTAAAAAAGAAAAAAGATCAGGAAAATTCCTAATCTTCATGTGTGTTTACTTGATTTTCTTAGCTAGTAAGGTCGCAAAGCGTAGTTGAATACGATTGCCATTCTCATCGCGACGGTGCAAATGGCCTGGATTTTCATTGTACTTAACCAATTCCCAATCCTTGTAATAGTCTGCCAGTTCTCCTTCTTTAAAGGTGAATGGGAAGTTAACCGAGCAAGGATAATCCTCCGTGTCCATGGCACAAACGATAAGGTTGTAACCACCAACACTGGTTTTCTCCTGCATATTTTGAATAATAGCTGGAATGCGGTCCGCTTGTAGAAACATGAGAACAACTGTTGAAACGATAAAATCATATTCTTGTTCAATGCTAGCTGAATTGATATCGTAAAGGCCAACAGGCATGTCCAAATCTTCCTGCTCCACAATGCTTTGCAAGATTTCAAGAGCTAGTCCATTTTGATCTACAGCCGTCACATCAAAATCTTGCTGGGCTAGAAAAAGAGAATTACGCCCCTGACCACAACCCAAATCCAAAGCTTTCCCTTGTTTCACTGTCTGCATGGCCTCTAGGACCTCTGAATGAACAGGATTGGTATTGTATTTTTTAGCAAAATAATCCTCAGGTTTACAATAAAATTCCAAGTACCATTCCACATCATCTGTGGCAGCTTCCACTCGGTGCCAGGCTTGAGGTTGGGCCATTGGATTGTCTGCCCCTGCTTCAAAGAGGTGTTCAGCTAGAACTTCCCCTTCTTCTGTCAATTCAATAAACTTGAGAGCTCCCTTCAAGACAGTAATTTTCCCCCAAGTCCCAACTTTTGTATTGTGCTTTTGCTGAACAGCTTCAGGCATTGTTTGTTTATGCCACAAAGGCATGCGTTTATAGGCAACTAATTTTTCCATTTTCAATTCCTCTTTTTATCGCTGATTAACAGCTTTCATCACACGCGCGATATCTCGATTTTGCTCACGACGTTTGATAGACTCCCGTTTGTCATAGTCATGCTTCCCTTTGGCAAGTCCTAAAAGAAGCTTAGCGTAGCCATCTTTTATATAGACCTTAAGGGGAACTAAGGTCATTCCTGTCCCTTTGGTCTCTTGTTCCAATTTTTGAATTTGCTTTTTATGGAGCAGGAGTTTACGACGACGTTCTGGTTCCTGGTTCCAGATATTGCCCTCTTCGTAAGGCGCGATATGAACATTGCTCAGCCAAACTTCTCCATTTTTCACTTGAGCAAAGCCATCCTTGAGATTAATTCGAGCAGCTCGTACACTCTTGATTTCAGTTCCAGTCAGGACCATCCCTGCCTCTAGCGTATCTACGATTGTATAGTCGTGGCGTGCCTTTTTATTTTGTGCGACGACCTTTCCCTCGCCCTTTGCCATGCTTGGCTCCTTTCTTAGCTACTTCCTTGTAAAAAGGTTTCTTTCCTTTTTTCTTCTTGTCTTTTTGTGAATGCTTACGCTTATCATTTGAGCGTCCTGATTTCCTCTTGTCTTCCTTCTTATCCGAACGACGATTTGAACCACGCCCTCTGCCACTACGACTAGACTGTTTCAAGCCTTTTTCAATCACATCAAACTCACTAGGTACGAATGAAAAATCAATCTCTCCAGTCATTTTATCCGCTCTTTCAACACGGATACGGATCTGCTGACCCACTCGGAAAGTGATACCTGATTTTTCTCCACGAAGAGTCAAATCACGCTCATTGAAATGATAAAATTCAGGTAGATTAGTGATGTGAATCAAGCCTTCAACTGTGTTTGGCAATTCGACAAAGAGACCGAATTTGACAATACTTGATACAACTGCATCATACTCTTCACCCACGTATTCTTCCATATACTCAGCCTTTTTCATGGCTTCGACTTCACGCTCAGCTTCTATGGCACGACGTTCACGGTTGGAAGACTGGGTCGCAATCTCTGGAATCACTTGTTCAAAATGCTCTGCTATTTCCTTAGAACGGCCGTAATCCCGAATCCTACGGTGAACAAGAAGGTCTGGATAACGACGAATTGGACTGGTAAAGTGAGTATAATAGTCAGCAGCTAGTCCATAGTGGCCGTGATTGTGCTCCGAATAACGAGCCTGCTGCATAGAGCGAAGAAGCATCATGGACAATACATCTGCATAAGGTTCTCCCTCAACAGCACGCATGATGTCTTGAAGTGCCTCCTGACTAATCTCACTGGCAGTTCCATAAATGCGCAAGCCAAAACTCGAAGCATAATCAATAAACTTCTGAACCTTTTCAGCCTTAGGCTCCTCGTGAATTCGATAGATAAAAGGCAAATCCAACTTGCTGAAATGTTCGGCAACTGTTTCATTAGCCATCAACATAAAAGACTCAATCATCCGCTCGGCAATACCACGCTGCCGAAGAACGATATCAACAGGCTTACCTTGTTTATCCACTAAAATCTTCGCTTCATTGGTATCAAAATTGAGAGCTCCACGTTTCACACGCATGTTTTCTAAAGTTTCATGAAGCTTGGCCATGAGTTCGATACTTGGTACAATTTTATGATATTCTTTTCTCTTTTCTTCATCGCCAGCTAGGATATCATTGACATCGCTATAGGTCATACGAAAACTGGTCTTGATAACTGTTTGTGTAATGGTATAGTTGACCACACGACCATGTTTATCAATCTCCATAATAGCAGACTGGGTCAGGCGGTCAACTTGGGGATTGAGAGAGCAGATGCCATTTGATAGTCGTTCTGGAAGCATTGGCACCACTCGGTCTGTCACGTAAACAGAAGTCGCACGGTTAAGGGCTTCCTTGTCAAGGGCAGAACCCTCGGTCACATAATAGGAAACATCTGCGATGTGAACCCCAAGCTCCAGATTGCCATTTTTCAGAGCCTTGATATGCACTGCATCGTCCAAGTCCTTGGCATCCGCACCGTCAATGGTAAAGGTAATTTCATCTCTTAGATCCAGACGACCTTCCATATCCTTTTGAGACGGAGCATCAGGCACACTTTCTGCTTCCTTGACAACAGCTTCTGGAAACTCGGATACAATGTCCATTGATTCCAAGACCTCAAGAACATCAATTCCGACATCCGTTGAGTGTCCCACCACATCGAGAACACTCGCGACAAAGAAATCATGTTTCTTGCTTGGGTATTTATCGATAAAGACCTTGAGAACTTCTGTTCCTTCTAACTTTAGGGCTGGTTTCTTAACATAAATCGGTTGACTGATTTTCTGATTTTTTGAACGAATATAGCCAGCATACTTAGGCTTTTCCTGATCCAGAACGATTTGCCCGACAACTGTTGTCAAACTGTGTTCTAGGATATCAATAATTTTGGCTTCTGCTGCTGTTCCCTTATTGCGGTCAGCGACTTTCTTAATCACTACCTCGACGGTATCACCATCAATAGCATAGTTGACATCATTTTTCCCTACAAAAAGGTCGTCCTCCTCGCCTTCCAGACTAACAAAGCCAAAGCCGTTTTTATGGGCATGAAAAATCCCCTTGAGGGTAATCTCATGTTTTTTCTTAATTTCTAATGTCAGACTACCATCTTCTTCAAAACGAATTTGGTGCTTTCTTTCCATTAAGGACAAGGTTTTAATCAACTCACGAAAATCCTTGGAACTGTCTTTTCCCAAAGCCTGAGCCAAATCATTAACAGTCACCTTTCCCTTGTCTTGTAAATATTCTTTTATTCTATCTTTCATATTTTCTTTCTAGATTTTTTAATTTTCTTTTACTGTAAAACCTTCTCAAACATCCTTTAAAAATAAAAAGAGGCAAAGACCTAGTCCTGCCCATTATTTTCTTATCTACTTGATAATACCGTCAATGCTAAGGCAATGGCTAGCCAGAAAAAGACTAAAATCCCTGTCAAACGCTGCATTACAGCTTCAAAACCGCGAGCTTTACTGCGTTCAAACAAATCACCTGAACTGGCATCAAATACATTGCTGGATTGGTTTTTGGTTGGTTGCATGAAAATTGCAATCACAATCACAACAGATAATACTAATAAAATGGTTAATAATAGGTTATACATATCAAACTCCTTAAAATCCCTATTATTTTACCATAAAATCTACTTAGATTCAAGATGTAGGGTTACTTTTCTTTCCTTGGGACAATACTTTAAAACCTCAATCTTGTCTGGATGGGTTTTTGAATTTTTACTGGTTAGGTAATTGATACTGCCACAAGAGGAGCATTTGAGATTAATTTTTACTCGCACTAGATTTCCTTTACTTTTAATAATGTTCGAAATTGAATCAGGTTAAAGAGACAACTAAAGGCAACACAAAGGCTTGTCGCATAAAAGACAGCATGGTAGCCAAATTGACCTGCTACTGCAGAACCTGCCATGGGACCAACAACACCTCCCAGATAAAAGAATACCTGATTGAAGGCAAAGACCCTCGAAATGCCGGCTTTGGGAGTCATTTTGCTGAGTAGGGCATTAACCCCGGGAATCAAGGCACCGGTTCCCAAGCCAAAGAGGAAACGATAGAGTCCTAGTTGAAGGGGGCTAGAGGCATTGGCACAGAGGAGATAGATGATGACTGAATAAAACTGGGCGACAACCAAGAGACGATGATTGCCCACCTTGTCACCTAGCTTGCCCATGACTCCTGCACTCATCATACTGGAAAAGCCCATACTGGACACAATCAAACCAGAGACAAAAAGAAGATTCTCTGTCTGCCCTAAGTCGCGTACATAAAGAGCCAAAATAGGGCCGATCGATTGAGCTGAAAATTGGATGACAAAACTGGTTAAAAAGAGATTGAGCAAAAGATAGGGATATTTAACCGAGGTAAATAATTCCTTTGTTGGAATAGCCTTTTCCTTGGCTACTGGTTGAAAATCTTCCTTGATAAAGCAAATAGTCAAAATAGCAGCTAAAAATAGAAAACTACCAACCAGTAAGAAAACTGTACGAATGCCAAATAATTCTGCGATAAAGCCACCCATAAAGGGACCAGTTAGAGTACCTGCAACTACGCCTGTAGACAAAGTACCTAAGGCAGAGCCTGATTTCTCCTTTGGAACCTGACTGGCTATCAGTGCCGTTGCATTAGGAACAAAACCTGCAAATACACCGTTTAGTAAACGAAGAAAGATTAACCAATAGATATTTGGGACAAAGGCCAAGCCTCCCATAGTGATAGTCATAGCAAGACCTGCCCGAATCATCATGGGTTTTCGGCCGTATTTGTCAGCAAGAATACCCCAAATAGGAGAAAAGAGCGCCGCGGAAATAGCAGAGACAGAAATTGCTAAGCCTGCATAAAAAGTGACTTGCTGACTCCCTACACCTAGATTTTCCACGAAGATGGGCATAAAAGGTACAACCAAAGAAATACTGGCTCCTGTCAGAAAATTACCAAACCAGGCAATACGCAGATTATCCTTCCAGTTAATCTCTGTCATCTTGCCTACCTCCCTCAAGAAGGATATGCACTTGATTAAGAAGCTGGTTCTGATTGCCATTATTATCAAGAACCTGGCTGGCCAAATCTTTCTTTTTTTCTAAAGGCCACTGGGCTGCCAGACGAGACTCAGCTTCATCTTTGGACAACTGGTCCCTTTTCATTAAGCGTTCTACTTGGGCATCTCGGTCCACATAGACCAACCAAGTCTCAGCAAACCAATCGCTGTAGTCCTGCTCAAAAAGTAGGGGAATATCCATGAAGAAAATCTCTTCTGTCTGAGCCAACTGTTCTCTCAAAGTAGCCAGTTCCTCACGGATAATCTCCCCTTGAATTTGATTAGACCATTTTTGCTCTTCAGGATTTGAAAAGATGAGACTAGCTAGGAGAGGGCGATTGAGTTCTCCGTTTTCAAGAATGATTTCTTGCCCAAAGTGCTGTACTAGAGCCTCAAACAGACGACCACCAGGTTTCTGTAGTTGGTGGACGACTGCGTCGGCATCCACTGCTTGAAAGCCTTGCTGTCTTAGAAAATTTGTCACAGTTGACTTACCTGAGGCAATTCCCCCAGTGATTCCGATGATTTTTCCCATCAGTCCCTCCTTTGACAGTTTGGACAAAAGTGGGTTCCACGTCCGCCTAGTTGAATTTTCTCAATGATGGTACCACAGCGTACACATTCTTGACCAGTCTTATCATAGACCTGATGAAAGTCCTGCATGCTTCCATCTTCCCCAAAGGCATTGGTATAAGTCCGAATGGTGGAGCCACCTTTTTCAACAGCCTGGCCCAAAACAGCAATGGTCTGGTCATGAATGGCAGTCGCTTCTTCTGCTGTCAAAGTCTGGGAAGGTCTAGCTGGATGAACCTGAGCTCGCCAGAGAACCTCATCCACATAGATATTGCCAAGTCCAGCTACCAAGGTCTGGTCTAGGAGATGGGATTTGATAGGCTTTTTGGACTTGGCAAGGGCAGCTTGAAAGACCTGTAAATCAAAGTCTTGTTCGCTTGGTTCAGGACCTAATTTTTTAGAAATAAAGTAGGCGTCTAAAAGGTCAGGCACCAAGAGTTCCATGGTTCCAAACTTGCGAACATCCTCATAAACAAGCGTGCCACCATCTTCAAAATGAAAGAAAACATGGGCATGCTTGCGTTCAGGTCCTTGGTCTGGATAGTAAAAATACTTGCCCTCCATCCGCAAATGGGAAATCAAGACCTTGTCTGTCAGATAAAAAAGCAAATATTTTCCACGACGTCCCATTGACTCGATAATCTGACTAGGCAATTCCCTTTGAAACTCTTCCAAATCCGTCTTAATCATCTTGGGGTAGCGAATTTCTATACTCGAAATCTTCTTTCCTATAATCAATTTTTCTAAGCCACGACAAACGGTTTCAACCTCAGGTAATTCAGGCATAAGTCCTCCTTCTGTAAAAACAAGAAGCAGGCATGAGCCTACCTCTACTTAGTATTCTCTTTCATTATAGCCAAAGTCAGCCAAATCTAGCTTTTTATCGCGCCAGTTTTTCTTGACCTTGACCCAGGTTTCTAGGAAGACCTTGTCTCCTAGCATGAGTTCGATATCACGACGGGCCATGCTACCGATTTTCTTAAGCATAGCGCCACCTTTACCGATGATAATCCCTTTTTGGCTATCGCGCTCGACCATGATGGTTGCACGGATGTGAACCTTGTCTGTCTCTTCGTCTCGTTTCATAGAGTCAACAACTACTGCTACAGAATGCGGAATCTCTTCACGAGTTAGGTGCAAGACTTTCTCGCGAACCATTTCTGAAACCAAGAAAC
>ERZ1023458.278-NODE-278-length-9397-cov-4.056305_pt1 | contig 9397 bp, 8 predicted proteins | sample MGYA00380527_ERZ1023458 | MGnify/ENA primary metagenome ERZ1023458 (study PRJEB33173, sample SAMEA4830409) | metagenome | study: EMG produced TPA metagenomics assembly of the PRJEB25223 data set...
TATATCAACGCCTATCATGTATTTCATGGTTTTGCCTCCTATTTATACCTCTTGCTTGACAGTTATTATTTCATCCAAAAACTATCTATATCTTCGCCAACATCATCAAAGTTCAAATGAAATGCTTCTCTTAGTTTTGTTGCATTTTGCGCTGCAACTGCATCGATAAACACTTCATGATTATGATGGATTCGTTCAAAATCCACTGGGTTTTCATTCATGCGCTTGCGCATAGATAATAAAATAAGCGCTTCCATTACTGGCCTTAAATTATTCCAAAATGTTTTTAAATATTGATGTTTTGAAGCTAATATCGTCACTTCATGAAATTTCATGTCGTGTTCTGTAAATGCCTCAGCGTCTTCAAATTTAACAGCAACTTTCATCATTTCTAGTTGTTTTCGCATTTCTTTAACTATTTGCTCATGATTATCTTTTTTTATCTTATTAAAAGCGAATGATTCTAACATAATTCTTAAATCATACAGTTCTTTTTTTTCATTATCTTTAAAAGGTAAGACATAGGCACCCATACGTTCTAAATGAATTAACTGATCTTGTTTTAATAATTTAAATGCATCTCTTACTGGAGAACGACTCACATTAAATTCTTGGGCAATTTGGTTTTCAGTTAACAATGTGTCTGGTGTAATCATCCCATCAACAATCCTTAAGCGTATTTCTGAAGCAATCATTTCACCTTTAGAAACACCTTCAAGCCATTGTTCTGGATAAATATATTCCAACCAACTTCACCTCTCCACTTAATCGATATACTTGTATACAAGTATAGTAATATACATTCCGCTTAATTGCAAGCGCTTGCAATTGTATGGATATCCTTTTAATTCCATAAAAAAGCGGCATGCCAAGTTTTCACTAGACATACCGAATTTTTTATTTTAATGGCTTTATATTTTTACCGCCGATACACAATGATGTGTTTGATGACAATACGGACATTGTAATTTTCTGGTTTTAAGTGTATGTGTAGCAAACATCCACGTCGCCAATTTAGGTTTGAATATTTGTTGACAATTCGGGCATAAATAATTCACGCGTTGATATATCGCTTTTGTCATAACCCCAGCATAAACCACTAAAATAGGTAATGTTACTATAAATGGCCCCCATTTTTTTAGTAATATACTAGCCATGATTGATGTATACTGTATTATGACGGCTGGACTTAGTTTATATAGTAGCGACATGTATAACGCCGTGTCACGCTGATTTTGAATGGTATATTTATGTGTGTTAACCAACTTTTCAATCGGCGCTTGCGTATTGTCACTGATACTGTTTTCCAGTTGTTTGATTTGATAAGCAGTAAGCTTCATTTTATCAATTTCTTCAGTAATCTCAGTTCTCTTTTGATGTAACATGAATTTTACTGTTTGTAATTTTTTGTCTTCAGTTAATAGCTTTTTTATATCTTTTAAAGAAAATCCCATCGATTTCAATATTAAGATAATTTCTAAATTTACTTTGCTTTGTTCATCAAATAGACGTCTACCATTATTTGATGATGGTACCGATTGTAACAATCCTTTCTTATCATAATACTGAATTGTTCTTACTGTTACATTGCAATGTTTAGCTAGTTCTCCTGTTTGATATAGTGTCATAAAATAACCTCCTTGACGTTAATCATACATGGTGACCTAACGTAACGAGCAAGTGTAACAATCGTTTTTAGTGCGGGATATTTGTTCGTGCCTCTAATCATCAAAAATTTCGGAATGAATATTTTGCATTTTACTTTCAACAGTTGTAATTTCATTGGCACATTGTTTTAAAACTTCTCTATAATCCTCTGTATTTTTATTATTTTTGTAACGTATTTTGTGTTCTAAACTCGCCCACATATCCATACCTATTGTCCTAATTTGAATTTCTACTGGCACTTTTTCTACAGAATTCGCTAAAAATACTGGTATTGACACTACAATATGCAAACTTCTATAACCGTTATCTTTCGGATTCATAATATAATCTTTTCGTTTTAATAACTGTACATCTGCTTGTTTTAACAATAATTCTTCTATGACATAAATATCATCTATATAATTACAAATAACTCTTATACCTGCAATATCATATATATATGTTTTCGCTGATGCTGTGTTGATTTGGTAACCTTTTCTATCTAATTTTTTATTCAGACTTCTCATTTCCTTAACACGACGTTCCATGTGATGAATTGGATTATGTTTATATAATTGTTGAAAATGATCGTCTAAAATATCGAGCTTAGTGCTAATTTCTTTTAGTGCAGAAGAATAGAGTTGCTCTAAAGCAACAAAATCAATGACCATTTCGAATGCTTCTTCGTAATTATTTATATAAGATAAACTCTCTTTAAATTCTTCTTTCAAATCATCCATATTCAGCGTTGGTTTACGTTCAATGTACATAAATCGTACCTCCAATAATTCTTCCTCTTCAAACATTATAGCTAAATTAAAAGGATACTTGAAATAATACAGTAGATATTTACAATGCATTACACGATCCAGAAGTTATTTGTGTGATGGCAATGACATTTTTGGTTTTGGTTATTTCAGCTCACAAAAATCCATAGTTGCCTAACATTTGGGAATAGGCAACTATTTCAATTGCGTGACATTTTTTTATTTATATACAAAAAAAGCACTTTCAACTTCGTCTGCAAAATGATTTTCTACGCTATTCATCCATTTTATGTTCAATAATTTGAGTCCTTCTATTATCAGCAATATTACGCGCCCGCTTCATAGCATCTGCTTTTTTATCAAAGCTATCTGTAGCTTGTTTGGCACCATTAGATTTTATTTTCCATTCATCATTCTCATAATAGACATGAACATCTTTGTGATTTAATTGTGGGTTCGCAGATTGATCACGCTCATGTACCGTGATTTTTTTATTTTTTAGCGCTTTCAATTCATCTTCAGTCGCATTTTCATACCAATTTTCGGCTTGTTTGGTAGCGATTGGAATCGCATTTTCCTCTTGATATCCATCTTTAAGCATCGCATTTCCAATGTCGATTGCTTTTTTTCTTTCCAATTTTTCCATATTTTTCCAACTTTGCGGATAATTTTCCATTGTCCAAGGCATGTGATAAAACCTCCATCTTCATAACTTATATTAATTCTCTTTTACCACCTTTTCCCTTTAACAAACTAAATAAATTCACAAAAAATAATATAATTATTTAAGTTAACCATGATTTGTTCTTTAATTGAAAGGGAATGATGAGTAAGAATCAGTGTTAAGTAAAAGGAGGTTTAACTAACATGAATCTATCTATTGGATTAATCCCTTCTCCTGATATGCCTCATAAATTAATTAATAAAATTTATTCAGAACTTCCAAAAGATTTCACAAAACATGTAGATAATGGCGTGGAATGGCAATTCGACATACATGTTGCATCTATGATTGGGACTGCAGAACATATGGATAAAGTTTTGGATATTGCATCCAATATGAAACAGCAAAAAAATTGGGATTATACAATTTGTATTACGGATTTACCTAACTTTTCTAAAAATAAAAGTGCATTATGTGATATTGATTTTGATACTAAAACAGCGCTATTATCATTACCAGCGTTAGGAACAGTTAAGTTAAAAGAGAAATTAAGACAATGCTTAATATTTATTGTTGAATACTTGCATTCTTCTGGTAGAAACAAAAGCACTTTAAACTTTAAACATTTTAAATTAACTCAATTTAAAGAAGTTATTCCTAAGGACCATAATGAAAATCATAGATCTCGCATTATCGCCAAATCTACATTTTTAGGTTGGCTCCATTTAATTTGCGGCATGACTTTTGCCAATGAACCTTGGTCTGCAATTTTTGATTTCAAAAAAATCATTTCTGTTTCATTTGCCACAGGAACTTATATTGCAATATTTTCTACACCTTGGGATATCAGTCTAGATTATAGTTATTGGCGGTTTATTTTACTGATGCTACTCTCTGTATTAGGCATGGTTGGTTGGTTAATTTATTCTTATAAATTATGGGAAAGACCTAGTGCTAATACACAAAAACTTTATCGCTTTATTTATAACATTACGACTTTTACAACCTTATTGACCATTACCTTTTTAAATTTTATAGTACTATATATTTTACTATCTTTAAGTACAATACTATTTGTACCGCCGGAATTATTTTCAAATTGGACATCGTTAAACAGTAAGCATCCAACTATTTTAAACTATATTAATTTAATTTGGTTTATTACATCATTAGGTATTCTTGCTGGAGCTATGGGATCCACTGTTGAAAACGCTGAAAAAATTAAACGCGTGACTTATTCTTTCAGACAATACTATAGATCTAAATCATTGGAACAAGAAGACGAAGACAGCTCTAGTGCATATGCTAAAGCTGATTACTACGAGGGCGAAAAACAATCACATCACGAGGAGGGATTAAATGAACACAACAACAACTAAAATAGGTATCATTGCTGCACCGGGAGTAACTGAAAAAATTGCTCGTAACCTTGAAATTGAGTTACCCAATATTCTTAGTGAGCGTTATGATCATTCAGTTAAATGGGAAATCGATACAATTATTGACCCTTTAACTGGTTCAGCTGAAAGCGTCCAACAAATTTTTAGTAAAATAGCTGATTATCAAGAACATAATCATTGGCATTTTACAATCGGACTCACTGACCTACCGATGATTGAACAACAAAAAGTAGTTGCCTTTGATATCAATAGACAAAATGGTGCTAGTTTAATTTCTATCCCTGCTTATGGATGGCGCCCAATTAAAAAAAGAATTCAAAACTCTATATTGGCTATTTTAACAGCAATAGATGAATTTAAGCGTTCAGAAAAAAGTAATAATAACAATCATGCAATGTCACTAATGAATGCACAGTTTCCTTTAACCAATTTACAATCTCGAACTGTTTATTTTGAAAATACTACCTCTCAACATACACAATACTACGTATCTTCAAGATCAAAAGGTATATTTCGTCTTGTTAGTGGCATGACATTTGCGAATAACCCATTTAATATGTTAAAAAGCTTAAGTAATGTTGTGGCAATTGCATTCACTACTGGTGCTTTCGGAATTATCTTTACGACTATGTGGAATTTAAGCTTTGTATATTCTGAGTGGCGCTTGTTATTAATGATGCTTGTAGCCATATTTGGTATGATGATTTGGATGATTATTGCACATAATTTATGGGAGTCCAAAAAAGATAGCACGAATAAGCAGATTACCACCTTATATAACTTAACTACAACGTTGACTTTAACTGTTTCTGTTATGATTTATTATGTCATCTTATTCTCGCTCTTTTTGGTCGCAAGTTTAATCGTACTCCCATCGGACTATTTAGGCCAAGCATTACAATTTAAAACATCTGCAAGCTTAATAACTTACATAAATTTAGCTTGGTTTGCTACATCAATTTCGACAGTAGCAGGTGCAATAGGTGTTGGTCTAAATAATGAAACACTCATACTTGAAAGTACTTATGGATATAGACAAAAACAACGATACAAGCAATTACACAAAGAACAACAGCAACAAGAACAACAACAAAGAAAAGCGCAAGCAGATATACAGAAAAAAAGACAAGAAGAAGAACAAAAAGTTAGAAAACAACAAGATTCCAACTAGATACAAGAAGTAGAAATATTTATTATGCTACTATTAATTTTTCAAATTTATAGCGACTTCACAAAAACTACATTAAATTATAAGGTTTAAATATAAAACAAGCCAATGTCATCGATTTTAACTATCGTGACATTGGCTTGTTTTGCATTATTCATAAGATAATTTAATTGCTTGTCTAGCATTTTGACAATTATGTTGAATACTCATTAAAGAAGTTCTAATATGCGTGTATTGTGGTAAAGTTGTAATTTCTTGAACATTGATATTAGAACCAATTTCAAAATGTTTTGCTATATTTTCAAATACTAATAAATATTCTCCCATGGTTTCATCATCAATATGGTAACGTTTCTCATTACTTAACGCTCTCGTCAGCATAAAGCTAATTTCTTCTAATGCATATATACTAGGATAATAGTATTGTATAACCATTTTATTACTAAATACTTCGCCATTCGCACTGTTATATATTTGTTTCATATTATTTAGTTGGACACTTAAATGCAACATTTTTGTTTTATCACGTTCTCTGGATGAGTATTTGTTGCTTGAAAACAAGTAATGAAATAACACCGCTTCATTACGTGCCACTGTAGCAAGCGTACCCGGTAACATTGAAGATGCAGTCTTTCTACCTATTACAAGTAACAAAATAACTGCAATAATAATACCAACAATCACATCGATAATTCTTGGAAGTGCTATTAAAATTGAAAGATGGTTTGATGCTAAACCATTTAATAATATAACTTGGATTGTGATAAATATAACTGCAAATGAATAATTTGCACCAACAAACATTTCTGTTACCCCTGCTGCAACCGCAAGGAGTATGATAGCGATAGGTACAGGTGGCGTAGATAATAATATTAATGACAGTACAAGCACACCAATAATCGTACCAATGCCTCTTGATCCTGCACGTTCAAAGCTGTGTAATGTTGTTGAGCCCAATAATACTGTATGGGTACTAAGCGGAATCCAATATGCTTTGTCAAAATCAAACATCAATGCGATAAAAATTGCAATTGCCATGATAACGATATAGCGGATCGTATTTCTAAAGACAAATGAATCTATTGTCAAATTTGTAACTAAGCGATGGCCGTAAATAGGTACACGTATATCTACTTCGTGTTCCAGTTGTGCATCATTTGCATTCATAATAGCATCAACTTTAAATATATTATCTACAAGTTTTTGATAAGCTTCATCAATATCAACTTGTTGTGTCCATGTTTTATTTGTCTTACCTTGCGTATATACTAAGTTGATAACATAGTCCACCATCAATTTAATATCTTGAGGTAAAGGACGCACATTTTTCTCATTTAATTCCAGTAATTCTGAATGTATACCTTGCGCAATATTATGTAACAAGATTAACCGCTGGAATTGCGGTGACTTTTGAGATTTGGCAGAACTTGCAGTGATGAGCTGATTATCTGTATTTCTAAAAGCCGTCACCGCAAACCGAGATGCTTTTGAAAATGCTTTTGGATCATCAAAATTATAAACTAACTGTTTTATAATATTATAGTCATTTTTAATTGATTTAACTTCAGCTGATTCTTTTGAAAGTAAAATCACAACAATTACTACAAATGTTGCTAATAAACCTCCAATAAATACTGCAATACCTCTTGTTAATGCTTCATCTGGAGCAACTGGTAAATTGATGGGCAAACTGAATGCCACAATGAAAAAAGTTGACGAAGGTCCAGGAATATTTAATGAACTAAATACATAATATGGTACTACTGCTACAATCAATAACAAAATTCCAAATATGATTGGTTGATTGACAGTCAACGTACCTAACATCATCGATATTGCAAATACGATTGATGTAAAGAATACCGTACGAAGTTTAGATTTTGCCGTACCGCCAAACACATAAATATGTGCTAACGTACCTGTTGAAATTAATAGACCGATTGAAAAATAACCGACTAAATAGCCAATCATTAATGGTAAAAACATTAATATAGCCTGTCTAATACCTTTAGCAACATCGATTTTCATTGCATTAAATTTTGTGAGTGACTTTAAATATTTAATCAATGGCGGTTCACATCTCCTTTTCATTTTATTTTAGCAATGATATAGCGTATGAAATAATAGCAAAACATAAAAAAGACGGGTGTTAGAAATCTAAAATTTATATTTCGATTTCATAGTCCCGTCCCCGTTAAGGTCATTTTATTTTGTGAAAAGCTTATTATACATAGATTTAAATATGAATACACTGTTGCTATACAATATTATAGATATTTAATTTATCCTTCAGCTCACTTTAACGAATACATGTATCTACAAATGGGGAAGTTAATTGTAAAATAGTTCATTTCACAAATTTTGGTTGAGAAATCATATACATTTTATTTAACGATTACTAAACTATTTTAACACTTTTACTGAATTCTGCTAGGACATTTCCTACAAATCGTTTAAATGAAAATGTTAAATCATGACTATATTCTGCTATAACTCGTATTTTTATTCTGATTGTTTGATATCTTCATGCACTGTAGAATAATCAATATCAGATTCTAAAAATGTTGCGTTATTTACTGGGAAATGTTGTTCAAGTGTTTCAATATTACTTATTTCTACATCGCCATGATTCATTTCAAAATCTAAAACATGCCCGCCTACAGTTTTATCTCTATCTACAAAATGCAAATGGAAACCTCCAGCAGCTATGCCATGAAAAAGTGTTGGTGCATAAAAACCTACTATTGTACCGTCAATTTGGTCATAATGATATTCAGGTTGTTGTTTAGCAGATTCAATTAATTTAGTATATGGCTTTTCTTGCTTTGGCATCATTCTGACATGTACGTTTTCAAATTTCCCAGATATTTTAACTGCAAAAAATAAATTTTCACTGGCAGCGTGGCTTTTTGTTTTATTTAATAAATTTTCAGAATCGGTAATGTGTCTCACATCAAAGCTTACATCTGGTTTGAATGGTGTCACAGTAGAAAAAGGTGTCATTTCACTACCATCCAACTGTTTGAAATTACCATGAGCATCAGCATGATAAGCGACACCATCTAATATAATAACTTCACCGTCTGATCCTGTTAACGTGCCGATACCTAAATCACCATGTTTTAAAATTTCATTCATTTCCATAGTGCCTTCTAATAATCCAGCCATCAAAGTACCAAGCGTGCCATGTTGATATAGCATGATATTTTCTCTCCTTATATCAATATTAATTTTAAATATTTCGCTCTTTACAATTATTCACAACATATTATTATACAATATAATTGCATTTTTCAATATCTTTGTGCTCACATAGTGTTATGTGACCCCTGAATATTTATCGATATCAATCTTATATGCTTATTTTAAAATTATGATAAAAATACATTTTAATTTCACTAATATATAGATTCAAGTACTAAATAAGTAAACACAAACTTCGATTCGCCAAGATGATGCCCACGAGTTCAATCCTTACGCTACAATATTTCAAAAAATGAAAGCGTCCATTTCTATTCAATTGAATTAGAAATGGACACTTATGCGTTATTCACAGATGATTATCTTTTATTGGCTTATTTTCATAATTATTTAATTGTAGCGACTTCTATTTTAGGCGCTTCAAGTAAATAATTTTCTATTTCTTTAAAAAATGTTTGAAAATGTTCAGATTGATTATGTGCTTCCAAAGCAGCTTCATCTTTATATTTTTCTATAAAAGCAAAAGTTTGAGGTTCATTCGTATTTTCAA
>ERZ1023458.279-NODE-279-length-9396-cov-3.609464_pt1 | contig 9396 bp, 10 predicted proteins | sample MGYA00380527_ERZ1023458 | MGnify/ENA primary metagenome ERZ1023458 (study PRJEB33173, sample SAMEA4830409) | metagenome | study: EMG produced TPA metagenomics assembly of the PRJEB25223 data set...
TGTCATCCTAGCAGGTGCTTCAATATCAGTAGTTGGTGGACTGAGCTTTTTAGGTCTCATTGCACCTCACATAGCTAGACAATTAGTTGGTCATAAACATAAGCATATTACGCTTATGTCTGGCTTATTAGGTGCTTTAATTTTAATGATAAGCGACAGTCTAGCAAGAGGCATCCATCCGCCAATTGATATTCCAGTTGGTGTTATTGTCGCGATTGTTGGTGTACCATATTTTCTATTTTTATTGAGAAAATTATAAATTTAAGATATAAAAGATTGAAAACGAAAGCGCTTTCATTTAAAGTGGAGGCTGAGACATCATGTATTCGTACCAACCTCACTTCATATTGACAGAAAATGACTGAACTGAAAACGCGCTTTAGATTAAGTTTTTCAATTCTAGTCAACCTTATCGGGGTGGGACGACGAAATCTATTTAATAAAATTAGATTTCTGTCCCACTACTTTTATTAGCTATAAAAGAAATGACATTAAAAAGACATAAAAATTCGATTTACATATTTATACAAAATAGGTTATAATTATTGCTGTTGCTTTTTAAAGTGTTTATGAAAATATATACACACCTAAGGGGTGAACGAAATGGACGATTATAGTAAAGCACAAATTATCAAAGGAAGATTAAAATTCATTTTGATGTCAGTTTTGGGGATTATTCTATTTTTGATTCCTATAACCGTGACTGAAGATGGTGAAAAGCAAACGACTTTACCAGTGGCATTTTTAGCAGGTCTATTAAAAGATTTATTAGGTGATGCGATGCCAGTGATTATTGTAATAATAATTACTATTTCAGGTGTTTTATCTATCATCTGTTCGACGGTATTGAAAAATAAATTGAAACCTGATGGATTAATGAATAACGCATTTAATGTAAAATTTGTATGGCTTATTTTAAGGGTTTTAGCCGTTATTTTTGTCTGGATGACATATTTGAAAATGGGTTCAAAAGCAATTTATTCAGCTGATACTGGTGGTTTAGTGTTCGAAAGTTTATTACCAACGCTTGTATCTGTGTTTTTCTTTGCGGCACTTTTTTTACCTTTATTAATGGAATATGGCTTATTGGAATTATTAGGACCTATTTTCAGACCAATCATGCGACCACTATTTACGTTGCCAGGACGTTCGACAGTAGATAATTTAGCATCATTTATTGGCGATGGGACAGTTGGGGTTTTAATAACAAGTAGGCAGTATGAAGGTGGATTTTATTCTAGACGTGAAGCGACAGTGATAGCCACAACTTTCAGTGTAGTATCATTAACATTTGCAATTGTTGTTGCAGAAACAGTACATATGCAAAATCATTTCTTTTATTTTTATTTATCAGTAATCGTATCATGTAGTGTACGTGCCATGATTGTACCTGGAACATGGGCACTGAGGAAGATTAAAGAGGAAGATTCCAAAGGAGTATCTGAGGAAATGAGAACTGAGAAGTTACCTGAAAATAAAACTGCGTTGAGACATGGATTTGATATGGCTACAGAAACATGAATTAAAGCACCGGGATTCAAATCGTTCTTTAAATCTGGTTTTAAAACTGTTATAGATATGTGGTTCGTTATATTACCAGTTGTAATGAGTGTTGGGACTTTAGCTACAGTCATTGCGACTTATACTCCAATATTTGCAATTATTGGTAAACCTTTTGTACCTTATTTAGATTTATTGCAAATTCCTGAAGCTACACAGGCTTCAGAAACAGTTTTAATAGGTTTTGCTGACATGTTCTTGCCTTCTATTTTAATTGAAGGCGTGGGCAATGACATAACATTGTTTGTCATTGGTGCTTTGAGTATTACGCAGTTGATTTATTTATCTGAAGTGGGTGGCGTCATTTTAGGATCTAAAATACCAGTTAGTATTTTTAAATTGTTTGTTATTTTCTTGATTAGAACAATCATCGCTTTACCAATTATTGCTTTAATGGCACATCTTTATTTTAATTAAATAAAATAAAACACACATGAACTCATATTTGAAATTTTTAGAGGTAACCTACCTTTAAGTCATTTCTTATATTTGTAAATATGTGTTTTTTAATTAAATTAGTGAAGTTCTGTTAAAACAGTAGCTTTGACAATTTTATTTCCTAAAATAGGAGATGGCTCATCTTGTTGGGAATTATTGTTTTGACTATGCGCTTCTTTAAAAGCGTCACTTTTTAGCCAACCGTTGAAAGCTGCCTCATTTTCCCACCAAGTATTAACATACATTTGATCGTAATCTGCTTCGTCATCTATTAACCACACTTCAATATGATGAAAGCCATCTAAATCTTGAATTTTTCCACCTTGTGTAAATTTTGGTGCTAGTTTTTCAGCAAACCCTTTCTTAACATCTATTCTATTAGTAACAACATACATGTTATTCACCTACTTTCTAATTGATATTTTTAGTATAGCATTTAACTAGACCTTTATATGATTGAAAGCCATTTTTCAATATTCACTTACCCTGTATATTGAAAAAGAAGTGAAATTCTATTTATCAGAATTTCACTTCTTTTTATAATCAATTAGATTTATTAAATTAAACTTTTAGTGATTATTATTTTGTAATTTCATTATAAACTTTTTGATCATTTTGCGTGTATATAATGTATTCATGATTATCAGTATCAATGATAACACGATTTGTTTTTCCAAATGTAGAACCAATACGTGAAACTTTTTCTCTATCTAATTTTGGAACTGCATGGATATTTTGATCTTGAGAAACATTTTTAATTTCACTTGTTGGAATCTTAATATCAGCGACTCTCCATTGAATTCTTACTTCATTGTTATCTTTTTTTACTGTCATTGCCATATCGCGAACACATCCTTTAAATTATTTATAGCTATAGCATACAATAAAAAGTAATCGTTTTCAAGTGATTGTGTGATACTTTTAATCATTATGTCATACTATTTTATTTTACGAAAGTATGTTCGCGTTATCTATAATTTTATGGTAAAATTTAGCCGAGAAAAGGGGCAATGAACATGACAGGTAAAACTCACACATCATGCGGTTTATTAGTAGGCGCATTAACTATAGAATATTACCAAACAGATTTATTTACATCGATTACAATTATGACGCTTGCAGTTATATCAAGCTTATTACCTGATATTTGTCACACGCAAAGCAAGGTTGGAAGACGTTTCAAAGTATTGAGTTTTTTAGTTCGTATACTGTTTGGTCATAGGACATTTACACACTCGTTATTATTCCTTTCTATAATTAGTATCCTTTTATATTTTATTCAAACACCAGAGTATTATTTGGTTTCAATTATCCTTGGTTTGCTTTCACATGTTATACTAGATATGTTAACCCCTAGGGGTGTAAAATTATTATATCCAATACCGTTAACGATTAAATTCCCCTTAGTTTTTAAAACAGGTGGCTTAGTAGACTTATCGTTAGCAGGCGCGCTTTCAATAGGTGCGCTTTACGTATTATTCAAATCATTTTTTAATAATCTCTTTTTAAATTTTTAGTGATTATGGTTGTGATTATAATTGTAATAATATAAAGTGCATATAGTGAAATTATATATTCCTATTAGATATAAGATATTATTTTTATCTATTTTGAATATAAAGGAGAGAGAACATGTTAGATAAGAAAGAGTTAGCAAAGTTTAACCAAGAACATCTAATAGAATTTGAAAAATTAATGAGTAATAATGAAAAAGAACAATTAGCTAGTCAAGTTGATAAATTAGATTTAGCTTACATTCAAGATTTATATCGTGATTTGTATTTAAATAAACAAATGATAGATGATATATCTTCAGTAAATGAAGTGAAATACGATATAAAAGAAAATTTTTCAGATGAAGAAATTAAACAATTTGAAGATGTTGGCATAGAAGCAATTAAAAAAGGTAGATTTGCAGTAGTTTTAATGGCAGGTGGGCAAGGTACACGTTTAGGATACAAAGGACCTAAGGGTGCATTTGAGATTGAAGGTGTGAGCTTATTTGAACTACAAGCACGTCAATTATTAGAATTGAAAGAAAAAACGGGTGTTTATGTAGATTGGTATATCATGACAAGTAAAATAAATGATAGTCAAACCCAGTTGTTTTTTGAAGAAAAAAATTATTTTGGATATGACAAAGAACATGTACACTTCTTTATTCAAGATAATATCGTCGCATTATCTGAAGAAGGCAAACTTATTTTAGATGTTGATAGTTCTATTTTGGAAACTCCAAATGGTAATGGTGGCGTATTTAAATCACTCAAAAAAGCAGGATATCTTGAAGATATGACAGAAAATGGTGTTGAATATATCTTTTTAAATAACATTGATAATGTTTTGGTAAAAGTGCTAGATTTATTTTTTGCAGGTTATACTTTCCAAAATAGTATGGATATTACAACGAAATCGATTCAACCCAAGCATGGGGAAAGCGTCGGAAGGTTAGTTACAAACGAGGATAAAGATACGGTGCTTGAATACTCAGAATTGGAAGCAGAAACTGCAAATCAATTAAATAATGCAAACATTGGTATACATATGTTTAAGCTACAATTTATTAACACTGCTGTAGATAATCATTTGCCATATCATTTAGCAGTAAAACAGCTTAAACAATTGGACGATGATTTTGGCGTTATTGAAAATCCAGCTTTAAAATTTGAATTATTTTATTTTGATATCTTCCAATATGCACATAGTTTTATAACAATACAAGTACCGAGGGGCGAAGAGTTCTCACCATTAAAAAACAAAGAGGGCAAAGATAGTGTGGAAACCGCTACAGCTGATTTAAAACGTTTAAATAGGATCTAAGAAAAGGTGATTACACTAATGACTAAACCATTAGAGATTAAAAGCAATAAAGTCACTAAATCATTTAAAAATATCATACCATTAACTTTCGGAGAAGAAATTGGTAATGCAGTATCACATGGCGTAGCTGCCTTTGTTACTTTATGCGCATTGCCATATGCAGCATTACAAAGTTATTTTGCACATGGTGTTTTAGGCTCTTTTAGTGTTTCTGTCTATGTAATAAGTATTTTTTTAATGTTTCTATCTTCAACGGTCTATCATACAATGCCTAATTATTCTTCACATAAATTTATACTTAGAATCATTGATCATAGTATGATTTATATTGCCATTGCTGGAACCTATACGCCAGTGTGTCTAGTACTAGTAGGTGGTTGGATAGGCTGGACAGCAATGATTGTTTTATGGGGGATAACGCTTTGGGGCATACTCTATAAATCTTTAGCTAAACATGTCAATCATAAGCTTAGCTTAACGATGTACTTAGTGATGGGATGGATTGGCATAATATTTTTACCCACAATTATTTTCGATACTAGCTTGAAGTTTATGTTATTTATACTATTGGGCGGTATAGCCTATACAATAGGTGCGTGGTTCTATGCGCAAAAAGATAGACCTTATTTTCATATGATTTGGCATTTGTTTATTTTAATAGCTTCTGTTTTTCACTTTATAGCTATTTTATATTTTATGTAATCATTGAATAGATGGACCATTTAAATGTAAAGTAGGATTATTTTACAAAATGAATAGGATTAAAAAAATACACTCAAATAAGGGAGCGAGAAGTAAATCAAAAAGGTTCATTTGATTATAATTCTCGCTTTCTTTTTAATCCTTTTTTATAGGGCAAAAGAAGTAGTTTGCAGCAAACCTATTGAACTTAGGCACAATTAGTGATTTAGTAATGATTGATAATGAAAGTATCGTGTTAGGAGATTAATTATGAATATAAAAACATTTGGTGTTGTTGTTGCATTAATATTAATTATGTTTATGTCTGCAATTGAAACATCAATCGTTTCATTAGCATTGCCTACTATAAAAGAAGATTTAAATGTGACTGGTTCAATATCACTCATATTTTCAGTCTATTTTATAGCAATTGTAATTGCTAATCCAATTGTAGGTGAGTTGTTGGACCGCACTAAAATCATATACATAACACTATTAGGATTAGTCTTTTTTACGATTGGAAGCTTTTTTTCAGGTATAAGTAGTACATTTGGTATATTAATTATCTCGCGTTTTATTCAAGGATTAGGTGCAGGAATAATGATGGCTTTGAGTCAAATAGTTCCAAAGCTTGCTTTTGCAATTCCATTAAGATATAAAATCATGGGGATTGTGGGTAGTGTGTGGGGTATATCAAGTATCATAGGTCCGGTCCTAGGCGGTGGGATTTTAGAATTTGCTACATGGCATTGGTTATTCTTTGTCAATATACCTATCGCTATCATTGCGATGTTATTGGTTGTATTTACATTTCATTTTGAACATGAACAAACGACAACTTCACATAAATTAGATATTAAAGGGCTTATGTTATTTTATCTGTTTGTTTTCTTTTTAATGTTTACAGTAATGAATAGCAGTCATTGGTATTTAAATTGCATATCGTTTATTGTAGCGATAGCCATGGGTATGATTTTAATTAAAAATGAAAAGGGCGTAGCGGCTCCCTTTTTCCCTGTTAAAGAATTTAACAAAACAATTATACTTGTTTTCATCACAGATTTTTTATATGCAATGATATTGATGGGATATAATTTATATATGCCGATATATCTTCAAGAAGAACTCAGACTATCACCATTACAGAGTGGGTTTGTTATTTTTCCAATTTCTTTTGCTTGGTTAGTGTTAAATTTCAACTTAAATAGGTTAGAAGCAAAAATGTCTAGAAAAGGCTTGTATATATTTGCTTTTACATTATTAACAATATGTGGCATTTTTATATTTGCAGGTACAAAAACACCAATATTTATAGCGTTTAGTTTATTGCTGGCTGGTATTAGTTTTGGAACAGTTTATACGAAAGATAGTGTAATAACTCAAGAAGAAACCTCCCCACAGAATATGAAGCGTATGATGTCATTATATACATTAACAAAAAGTTTAGGTAATTCTATCGGCTCTACAATTATGGGTACGGTTTATGGTTTAACAATCGCATTTATTCATTTACCAATACACAATGTGATTTTACTTAGTTTTATCATCTTAATCGTACTGTTTGTACTTTGGAATACACTGTATAAACAAGATGATCGCAAATTCAATTCTTAGAATAAAAACAAAAAGTTATTTGTATTTTAATTATTAAGCAAGTATTGAAGTTTAGTGAATTTTAATACTTGCTTATTTGTATTTGGGTGTATGTTGTTATAATGGTAAAATAAGAAACAGTTTTTTATTAAGGATTAATGTGAAACAAGCAGAAAATAAATTAGGTGAAGGGGAGGACAGTAAGCAATGAAATATATAAAGTATTTATTTACGACGCTTATTGTGCTTTCGGTATTTATCATTTCTGGCGCTATATTTTTAGCATTCTTAGGATTTGGCTTATATGGATTAAGCCGTATCCTTATATTTTTTCATCTAGCATACTTTGGTTATAATAAAAGCTTTTATGATAACTTAATTTATTACGGCAGTTATATCGTATTAGGTTATTTTACGTTATTTATTATTGAGAACTTAATGGATTATTTCAGAAAAAAATTACCAGATAATCCTTATTTTCAAGGAATAACTTATCATTTAATAACATTTGTTGTTACAACGTTATTATTCTATTTTATTGTTCACATTCATTATGCATATATAGATATTGATTTTTGGGTGATTGTTGTAATTATGGGTATTCTATTTATATGTAAAGAAGTCTTTTATCCTGATAGCAAAAATCTTAATCAGAATAAATAGTTGATGATATAAGTGCTAAGAGGTGGTTAAGTGACCGTTGAGCTAACTGCTTTTGTATTACCAAGATTATATTTATACTAAGTGTAAACTACTTAAGCAAAATTAAGTTATGTTTGTTAGAATATTAGTGGATATATTTATATAATAGAGGGGGACGCTTTGTGTTAACGATAGAGCAAGTTAAAGAACTTGTTGGAGAACTTAAGGATCCAATTATTAATGTTCCTTTAAAGGAAACTGATGGAATCGTAGAGGTAACAACAAAAGATGAGATAGAACATGTAAGTGTTAAAGTGGCTATGGCTCAATTAGGAGGACAGCCACAGTTAGATTTACAAATGGCTATTGTGGAAGTGCTTAAAGAAAATGGCGCGAATACTGTTGGAATAAGATTTGAGGAATTACCGTCTGATGTTGTTGAACAGTATAGAGGTAACAGTGATGACCAACCGCAAACAATAGAAGGTTTACTATCAAAGGATAATCCTGTTGAATTTATAGCAATCGCATCTGGTAAAGGGGGCGTTGGTAAATCCACTGTAGCTGTAAACTTAGCCGTTTCATTAGCAAGGGAAGGTAAAAAAGTTGGACTCGTCGATGCTGATATATATGGTTTCAGTGTTCCAGATATGATGGGTATAGACAAAAAGCCAGAAGTGGATGACAAAGAGATTATACCAGTTGAGAGACATGGAGTTAAAGTCATTTCGATGGCATTTTTTGTAGAAGAAAATGCGCCAGTTATATGGAGAGGACCTATGTTAGGTAAAATGTTAACTAACTTTTTTGTTGAGGTACGTTGGGGAGATTTAGATTATCTTCTTTTAGATTTACCTCCAGGTACAGGTGATGTCGCTTTAGATGTCCATACAATGTTACCATCTAGTAAAGAAATTATTGTTTCTACGCCGCATCCGACTGCAGCTTTTGTTGCAGCAAGAGCAGGTGCTATGGCTAAACATACAGAACATTCTATTTTAGGTGTTATAGAAAACATGTCATACTTTGAAAGTAAAGAAACTGGCAATAAAGAATACGTGTTTGGTAAAGGTGGCGGTGAAAAGTTAGCTGATGAGTTGCAAACAGAACTTTTAGGTCAATTACCATTAGAACAGCCATCATGGAATCCAAAAGATTTCGCACCTTCTATTTATCAAGCGGATGATCGACTAGGTAAAATATATCAATCAATGGCAAAACAAATCATCGACAAAACAAAAAAATAGATTATTTATAGAACTGGGTAGAAATTTTTAATTCTGCTCAGTTTTTCTCTTGCAATTTTTTGAATTGCTGTTAGAATAATTTCTTGTGACCAATGAAAGCACGATTAAGTAGCTTGAAAAGTTTGTTGCAAAAATATATTTAAACTATTGACTTTTTATTATGAAGTTGATAATATATAAAAGTCGCCAAAACGGCAAAACATTATTTTAAATAAATTTTTAAAAGTGTAAAAAATATACTTGAAAAAAAGATATTAATAATTTAATATTGTTAAAGTAATGTTAAATGATTGTTAAACAAATGAAATCTTTGTTGACAAAATGTAAACGAAGATGATATAGTAGTAAAGCAATTATTTATTAAAATGAACATTGAAAACTGAATTGCAATATGTCAACGTTAATTCCGATTTCA
>ERZ1023458.280-NODE-280-length-9395-cov-4.700428_pt1 | contig 9395 bp, 10 predicted proteins | sample MGYA00380527_ERZ1023458 | MGnify/ENA primary metagenome ERZ1023458 (study PRJEB33173, sample SAMEA4830409) | metagenome | study: EMG produced TPA metagenomics assembly of the PRJEB25223 data set...
TGAGCAACCTGCGGCTAGCTTCCTAGTTTGCTCTTTGATTTTCATTGAGTATAAATAAAAAAACAGAACTAGCCTGAACTAGTCCTGTCTACTTTTACCCAATCACACTTCCATTTGGTACAGCTGGATCAACTGTGAGAAGGGTTAATTTGCCATCATGTTCAGCTGAGAGAATCATACCCTGGCTGACATATTTTTTCATCATTTTACGTGGTTTGAGGTTAGCAACGATTTGAACTTTCTTGCCGACCAATTCTTGTTCATTTGGATAGTATTTTGCAATTCCTGAAAGAATCTGACGATCTTCTCCATCACCAGCATCCAAGCGGAATTGAAGCAACTTATCTGAACCTTCTACTTTAGACACTTCTTTGACTTCTGCGACACGGATTTCAACCTTGTCAAAGTCTTCAAACTTGATTTCATCCTTGTTTAGTTTGAGCTCAACTTCGTCCGGATTCCATTCTTTTTCGACTGCTGGTTTATTGCCTTCCATTTGTTCCTTGATATAGGCGATTTCTTCTTCCATATTTAGACGTGGAAAGATAGGTGTTCCTTTGGCAACTACAGTCACATCTGCTGGGAAGTCAGCCAAACTCAAGTTTTCAAGACTAGAAACTTCTTCCAAACCAAGTTGAGTCAAAACTGCACGACTAGTTTCCATCATAAATGGTTCAATCAAGTGAGCAACTACACGAATGCTGGCTGCCAAGTGGCTCATGACACTTGCCAATTGGTCACGAAGAGCTTCATCCTTGGCCAAGACCCATGGTGCGGTCTCATCGATGTATTTATTGGTACGAGAGATCAGAGTCCAGACTGCTTCAAGCGCACGTGGATAGTCAACTGCTTCCATGTGTGTATGGAAGTCTGCGATTGATTGTTCTGCAACCTCAGCAAGAACATGATCAAATTCAGTCACACCTTCTACATAGGCAGGGATTTGTCCATCAAAGTACTTATTAATCATGGAAACCGTACGGTTAAGGAGGTTCCCAAGGTCATTAGCCAATTCATAGTTGATACGGCCGACATAGTCTTCAGGAGTAAAGGTTCCGTCTGAACCAACTGGAAGGTTACGCATGAGGTAGTAACGAAGTGGATCTAGTCCATAACGCTCTACCAACATTTCAGGGTAAACGACATTCCCTTTTGACTTAGACATTTTTCCGTCTTTCATGACAAACCAACCATGGGCAATCAAACGATCAGGTAATTTAACATCCAACATCATAAGAAGGATTGGCCAGTAGATAGAGTGGAAGCGAAGGATATCTTTTCCTACCATATGGAAGACTGTTCCATTCCAGAACTTGTCAAAGTTACCATGTTCGTCTTGAGCGTAGCCAAGAGCTGTCGCATAGTTAAGAAGGGCATCAATCCAAACGTAGACAACGTGTTTTGGATTTGATGGGACAGGCACTCCCCATGTAAAGGTTGTACGAGATACCGCCAAATCTTCCAAGCCTGGCTCGATGAAGTTGCGTAGCATTTCATTAAGGCGACCATCTGGCGTGATAAATTCAGGATGAGCTTTGAAAAATTCGACCAAACGGTCTTGGTATTTGCTAAGGCGAAGGAAGTATGATTCTTCAGAAACCCATTCAACCTCATGACCTGATGGAGCAATACCACCAGTCACATTTCCAGCTTCATCACGGAAAACTTCTGCCAGCTGGCTTTCTGTAAAGAATTCTTCGTCTGATACTGAATACCAACCAGAGTATTCACCCAAGTAGATATCATCTTGAGCAAGTAAGCGTTCAAAGACTTGTGCGACAACTTTTTCATGGTAGTCATCAGTTGTACGGATAAATTTATCGTATGAGATATCTAGTAATTGCCAGAGTTCTTTAACTCCAACCGCCATTCCATCAACATAGGCTTGAGGTGTAATACCAGCTTCTTCCGCTTTCTGCTGGATTTTCTGACCATGTTCATCAAGACCTGTCAGATAAAATACATCGTAGCCCATCAGGCGTTTGTAACGTGCTAGGACATCACATGCGATAGTTGTGTAGGCAGAACCGATATGAAGTTTCCCAGATGGATAGTAAATCGGCGTTGTAATATAAAAATTTTTTTCAGACATAATTTTTCCTTTCCAGGCAAATGAAACCTGTTTTTCTAACACTTCATTATATCACATTTTTAATGAATTTCGATAGGGAAATCCATACAAAAACAAGATAGACGAGTGTCCATCTTGTTGATCTCATTCATAACGAAGGGCTTCAATTGGATCAAGTTTCGATGCCTTGTTGGCTGGCAAGACTCCAAAAATCATACCAACACTAGCCGAAACTGCAAGACTAAATAGGGCAACTGGGATTGATACTCCAACTTCTATACCTTCTATTAAACCTTGCAGTAACAAACCTGCTAAGGCAGTTAAACCACTTGCAATTGTCAAGCCAATTAAGCCACCTAACAAGGTCAAAATCATGGATTCAATCAAAAACTGAATTAAAATATTGGCACGTGTTGCGCCCAAAGCCTTACGAAGACCAATCTCACGAGTGCGCTCTGTCACCGAAACCAGCATGATGTTCATGACACCAGTTCCTCCAACAAAGAGAGAAATCCCTGCGATGGAACTAATAATCGTCGTCATAAAACTAAACGATTGTTGAATTTCTGCAAATACAACGGACTCATCTGCCACCTGGTATTCTCCCTGTTGTAAGCCTGCAAGCTCTGTCATTTTTCGTGCCAGTTCTGGACCCAGAGTTGGGGTTAAACTGGTATCATTCACTCGAAAGACAATACTAGCTATTTCATCTATATTAAAATTCGCAGCAAGGGAGATATTGGTAGTAATAGGCAAGCCACCAAACCCATATATTTTTGACCTTTTAGCCTCCGGACTAGTATAAACCCCAATGACCCGGTAACTAAATCCATTGACTTCTACAACCTTGTTAATAGCCTCTTGAGGAGATTCAAATAAACTAATGGACAATTCCTCATCTAGCAAAATAACACTTGCAAACTCTTTGAAATCTTGCTCTCTCAGACTACGACCTGCAATAATTTCATTCTTAACAGCGTCCATGTAAGTTCTGTTTCCACCTGTCAAATTAGCATTCTCAACCTTTTTACTTTGATAGGTCAAGATGGCAGTCGTGGGATTGGTTACATAGTAACTATCCACTCCCTTCAGTTTAGCTGCCTCTTGAACCCAGGATTCTTGCGGTTTTGGCGGTTCAACAGGAACTTCCTCTTCCTTTCCAGAAACCGTAAAAGCTGATTGTTTCTGAGTAAAAGACCCATCTTTACTTTTTTTAGGAGAGAAAAAGACGCTAATATTTTTCTGAGATTTAGTCATATCTTTATTGACTTGACGAGATAGGGAATCACCCAAAGCCATAATCACAACAACTGATGAAACACCGATAATAATCCCAATCATAGTAAGCAAAGAACGCATCTTGTGAGCCATGATAGATGAAAAGGCAAATTTCAGATTCTGCATCTTAGTTTTCCTCCTTTCCTAACTGAGCACTGTCAGACGAAATGACCCCATCCCGAATGACAATCTGACGTTTGGCATAGGCAGCAATCTCAGGCTCATGCGTTACCATGATAATGGTTTTTCCTTCTTTATTCAAATCAACCAATAATTGCATAATTTGGTTACCTGTTTTGGTATCCAAGGCTCCTGTCGGTTCATCCGCTAGGATAATAGAAGGATTGTTTACCAAGGCACGCGCAATGGCTACACGTTGCTTTTGACCACCAGATAATTCTGAAGGTAAATGGTGACTACGTTCTGTCAATTCAACCTTGTCTAAATATTCCTCAGCCAACTTGCGACGTTTTGAAGACGAAACTCCTGCGTAAATCAAGGGCAATTCTACATTTTGCAGAGCATTGAGCTTCGATAGAAGAAAGAACTGCTGAAAGACAAAACCGATTTGTTGGTTACGAACCTTAGCTAGTTGTTTTTCACCAAGCCCAGCTACTTCTTGACCTTCAAGATAATATTCTCCACTGGTTGGTGTATCCAACATGCCAATCGTATTCATCAGAGTGGACTTACCAGACCCAGATGGTCCCATGATGGCTACAAATTCACCCTCATTCACTTCTAGATTGATATTTTTGAGAACCTGCAGTTCTTGGTCACCATTACGGTAGCTTCTGAAGATATTTTTTAGACTAATTAGTTGCTTCATCAGCCTTCACCTCTTTTCCTTCTTCCAAGGAAGATGTTGGATTACTGATGACCTTAGCACCGTTCGTTAAACCAGAAGTGATTTCTTGATTTTCTGCGTCAGCATTTCCCAATGAAACCTCAACTTTTTTAGCCTTTTGTTGTTCATCCACAATCCAGACATAATTTTTACTATCATCCATTACTAGACTGCTAACAGGAACAAGAATAGCCTTAGTTTTGCTTTTAACCTCAATGTTGACAGAAAAACCCTGTTTCAAATCACCAACCTCGCCTGTCACATCAATAGTATAAGGGTATTTAGAACCTGTATTATTCCCGGCTGCTGGACTAGCTGCTTCACCATTGTTTTTAGGATAGTCAGAAATATAGCTTAATTTCCCAGTCCATTTTTTATCAGGATACACTTTAGAAGTAAAGCTTACTTCTTGACCTACAGAAAGGTTGGCTAGATTGTACTCAGACAATTCTCCCTTGACTTGTAAATTTTCATTGCTGACAATATGAACCATAACTTGACTCGCCCCTGTTGGAGATTTAGAAACATTGCTATTGACTTCGACTACAGTTCCCTCTAGGGTACTGAGAACAGTTGTTGCATCCAATTGACTTTGAGCCTTGCTTAATTGCGCTGCAGCATCTGCACGCGCATCACGGGCATCACCCAATTGAGCATCAATAGAAGCAACAGAATTTCCAGCCACTGGAGTTGGGCTTTGCACCGTTGCATCTTCTCCTCCTACTGGCGCTGGTAACTGTGGAGCCTGAGCTGAAGCGGCTTCATTTCGTGCTTGATTGAGTTCATTGATATGACGATCTGCCTTAGCTACTGCTCGACTAGCTGAATCATAGGCCGCCTGCGCTTCTGAACTACTGTACTTGACTAAAGCCTGCCCTTCGCTGACCTTATCGCCCACAGAAACAAGGATTTCATCTAAATCACCCTTACTAGCATCAAAATAAACATATTGTTCATTTTTTGCTGTTACTGTCCCTGACAATAAAACAGAGGATGCCACGCTTCCTTCCTTGGCAACAACAAGATGAGTAGGCTCATCTTTTACAGCAGTCTGAGAAGGTTGTCTAAAGAGTAAAATCCCCCCGGCACCCAATACAACTACACTCGCAGCACCAATTGCTGCATACAGTTGCCACTTTTTAGCTTTACCATTCTTTTTCTTCATAATGAAACTCCTTTTCTTTTTTACAATACTTTGCTATTATACCAAATTTCCCTCCAGCAAACAATACAGTTCAGGATTAAGCAATCGTTCGGAATTTTTCTTTTCTATTGTACTAGATATATAATACACCATCTTGACTTATTTGGCAAGCTTTTTTGCAATTTTTTGTGCGTAGCAGATTTTTGCAATCAAATCAAAAAAAGAATAAAATATAACTATCAAAAAAGACGCTCTACTATTTAAAAGATTACAAAGGAGTTTTCAATGAGAGAATATGATATCATTGCTATCGGTGGAGGTAGCGGAGGAATCGCTACCATGAACCGTGCTGGTGAACATGGAGCCAAAGCAGCCGTTATTGAGGAAAAGAAATTAGGTGGAACCTGTGTCAACGTCGGTTGTGTTCCTAAAAAAATCATGTGGTACGGGGCGCAAATCGCTGAGACTTTCCATCAATTTGGAGAAGACTACGGCTTTAAGACTACTGATCTTAACTTTGACTTTGCAACCCTACGTCGCAATCGTGAAGCCTACATTGATCGCGCTCGTTCTTCTTATGATGGTAGTTTTAAACGCAACGGTGTAGACTTGATTGAAGGTCATGCTGAATTTGTAGATTCTCATACTGTAAGCGTAAATGGTGAACTGATTCGTGCTAAACATATCGTGACTGCTACAGGTGCCCATCCAAGTATTCCTAATATTCCTGGTGCTGAGCTAGGTGGCTCTTCTGATGATGTATTTGCCTGGGAAGAACTTCCAGAGTCAGTTGCCATTCTAGGCGCTGGTTATATCGCCGTTGAATTAGCTGGCGTACTCCACACTTTTGGTGTCAAGACAGATCTCTTTGTTCGCCGCGATCGTCCTTTACGTGGTTTTGATTCCTACATCGTTGAAGGTTTGGTCAAGGAAATGGAAAGAATAAACTTGCCACTTCATACTCACAAAGTCCCTGCCAAGTTAGAAAAAACTGCTAAAGGCATTACCATTCATTTCGAGGATGGTACCAGTCACACAGCTAGCCAAGTTATCTGGGCTACAGGTCGCCGTCCAAACGTTAAGAGCTTGCAACTTGAAAAAGCTGGAGTGACTCTGAATGAACGTGGCTTTATCCAAGTAGATGAATACCAAAATACTGTTGTTGAGGGAATCTATGCTCTAGGTGATGTAACAGGTGAAAAAGAACTGACTCCAGTTGCAATCAAGGCTGGGCGTACCCTATCTGAACGTCTCTTTAACGGAAAAACAACTGCAAAAATGGATTACTCAACTATTCCAACTGTTGTCTTTTCACACCCTGCTATCGGAACTGTTGGTTTGACAGAAGAGCAAGCTATTAAAGAATACGGTCAAGACCAAATCAAGGTTTATAAATCAAGCTTTGCATCTATGTACTCTGCTTGCACTCGCAACCGTCAAGAATCCCGTTTCAAACTCATAACAGCTGGTTCAGAAGAAAAAGTTGTCGGACTTCATGGAATTGGCTACGGCGTTGATGAAATGATTCAAGGATTTGCCGTTGCTATCAAAATGGGAGCAACCAAGGCTGACTTTGATGCAACTGTGGCAATTCACCCAACTGCATCTGAAGAATTTGTAACCATGCGTTAATCGAAACAAAAGAAGCTGATATAAATATGTCTGCTTCTTTTTTAATGATTTTCGAATCAACAAAAAAATTATCCAACTTGACTAGTCACGAAAATCGGCTGTTACAGTTTTTGTTACCTTGTTTTTAAAAAATGGTTGACATCGACTCCTATATGAGTATAATAGTTACTATACATTAGAAAAGAGGTTAACTATTTTGAAAAAAGCTCACGTTTATGCTATCCCTGCTATTGGGGCTGCTCTCATTGCTGTTTTGGCACAAATCAGTCTTCCAATTGGACCTGTTCCCTTCACTCTGCAAAACTTTGCAATCGGCTTGATTGCTACTGTCTTTAGACCGAGAGAGGCTGTACTTTCTGCTGGACTCTATCTTCTTCTAGGTGCTATCGGTCTTCCTGTCTTTGCAGGAGGTGGAGCTGGTTTTCAGGCTTTAGTTGGCCCTACTGCAGGCTATCTTTGGTTTTATCTCGTTTACTCTGGACTTACTTCCTCTCTAACCAACAGCAAGAGTGGTGTTGTTAAGATTTTTCTTGCAAACCTCTTGGGTGATGCCCTTGTCTTTGTCGGCGGGATTCTCAGCTTGCATTTCCTAGCTGGAATGGCATTTGAAAAAGCTCTTGTTGTGGGAGTTCTTCCCTTTATCATTCCAGACCTTGGCAAACTTCTGGCTATTAGTTTTATTAGCCGTCCCCTACTTCAACGCCTTAAAAATCAGGCTTACTTTACTAACTAAAAAAGGATACCGAGTTATCATGACTCAATATCCTTTTTTTTATTTTGAAAACTTATACTCAATGAAAATCAAAGAGCAAACTAGGAAGCTAGCTGCAGGCTGCTCAAAACACTGTTTTGAGGTTGTGGATGAAACTGACGAAGTCAGTAACCATACATACGGCAAGGCAAAGCTGATGCGGTTTGAAGAGATTTTCGAAGAGTATTAGTTGCCTTTAAAGGCATCCACCATCGTTTGAAATTCTTCATTTGAGAGAGTAATCCCTTTGCCCATTTTAGTATGGTTTGGACTCCAAGCACGAATATCAAACTTTGCAGGGGCACCATTAAAGCTCACACGGTTAATTTCCTTGGTCCAACCTTTTTCGTTTTCAGAAAGAGTCAACAAGTGCTCTTCGATTTCAAATGTAAATTCTGCCATTTTCTTCTCCTTTTTTAGTTTCATTAGTTTATTCGTAAAATCTTGTAGATTTTAGGAAAATTTTATATAATATTGATATAAAATAAGGGAGGCCAATATGAGACATAAATTCCAGCAAGTTCTAGATAAAATACATGATTTTTTAAATGGACATGACCAACCTGACCAGACTGAAACCAACTCCCTTACAGCCACTATTGAAGAGGCTATCCAGAAACAAACCGCTGTTCACCTTATCTTGTCTGAGACAAGTTTTACAGGTGATATCATCAAATATGATCAGCAAGGCCAGCAAATTATCGTGAAAAATTTTGCCAAAAATGTGAGCCGGATTATCCGTATAAGCGATATTCAACGCCTGCGATTTGTCCCCTCAACTGTCCAAACAGCCCAAAAAAATAGATTTAAGAAAGAGTGAGATGTAGTTGCTTCATCCCACTCTTTTTTCTTAGCGAATTTGTTCAAAATGTAAATGAACTGCAATATGATCTCCATAACCACTTCTTTCCAAGTCACGTTGTAAACGATAGGAAATGTAGTGTTCTGCAATAGTAATGTAACCTGCGCCCAATAAACGATGTTCAACCATAGATTGAATCATACTGATAGTCGCACGTTCCACCTTGGCTTCTTGTAAATCCAAAACTACCTTCTTAGTGACTTGAGCAAGATTTTGACGCAAATCATCTGTCAAAACATAAACAGTTTGGGCTGCCTTCAAGATGGCTTGGTAAATCTTATCTGGATTAAATTCAGCAATTTCGCCATTACGTTTGATTACTTGCATAGGTTTCTCCTTTATTCTTTGTTTTCTTTGATTTCTGCCAGCATTTTTTCTTCTTCTACTGTCAGTTGATAATGTTCAAGTAAATCCGGTCTGCGCTCGTAGGTTTTCTTTAAACTCTCGTACAATCGCCACTGACGAATCTTTTCATGGTGGCCACTCATCAATACATCTGGCACGACCATGCCTCGATAATCATAGGGACGTGTGTACTGAGGATATTCTAAAAGACCTGAAGAAAAACTATCATCTTGGTGGCTAGACTCCTTGCCAATCACTTCTGGAATCAGGCGAACTGTAGCATCAATCATGGTCATAGCTGCCAATTCTCCACCAGTGAGGACATAGTCGCCTAGGGAAATCTCATCTGTTACCAAGGTCTTAATGCGCTCATCATAACCCTCATAGTGCCCACAGATAAAGATTAGCTCTTCCTCTTGAGCCAAATCTTCAGCATAAGCCTGATCAAACTGCTTTCCAGCAGGA
>ERZ1023458.281-NODE-281-length-9358-cov-4.286252_pt1 | contig 9358 bp, 9 predicted proteins | sample MGYA00380527_ERZ1023458 | MGnify/ENA primary metagenome ERZ1023458 (study PRJEB33173, sample SAMEA4830409) | metagenome | study: EMG produced TPA metagenomics assembly of the PRJEB25223 data set...
CACATTTTAAACCTGGAGATAGAGTTGCTATTGAACCTGGTGTTCCATGTGGAGAGTGTGAATACTGTAAATCTGGTAAATATAACTTATGTCCAGACGTTAAGTTTTTAGCCACACCTCCTATTGACGGCGCTTTTAGTCAATATATAAGTCATCCTGAAGGGTTTCTATTCCATATTCCTGATGCGTTATCATATGAAGAAGCAACATTAAATGAACCATTCTCAGTCGGTGTACAAGCATGTAAACGTGCGAACGTTCAACCAGGTTCTACAGTAGTAATTATGGGCATGGGTCCAGTGGGATTGATGGCTGTCGTAGCAGCAAAAGCTTTTGGAGCTACAAAAATTATCGTGTCAGATCTTGAACGAATAAGATTGGATGAAGCATTAGAACTCGGTGCAACACATGCTATAAATATTAAAGAAGAAGATGTTATAACTCGTATCAATGAAATAACAAATCATAGAGGTGTAGATTATGCTTTTGAAACTGCAGGCAATCCTACTGCTTTACAAAATGCATTAGCGGCCTTGAACAATGGAGGAACTTTAGCAATAGTTGGCTTGCCTCAACAAGAAAATATTGAATTAAATATACCGTTTATTGCTAATCATGAAATCAATGTTGTCGGTATTTTTAGATATGCTAATACTTATCCAATGGGCATTGAAATGTTATCTTCAACTGCAGCAAATTTAAATACAATGTTTACCGATTCATATGATTTAGAAGATGCACAAGAGGCTATGGAAAGAGCGAGAACAAACAAGAGTGGTTCATTAAAAGTTATGGTTTATCCTAATGGAAAATTAAAGTAAACGTATTATAAGAAGATCTAAAATCACTGCCTGAAAGTGATTTTAGATCTCTTTTCAAATGAGCAATTTTTGCACATTTGTTGAGAATGCAGTGCGATACCATTTGTGTTAATGGGTGCATAAAGTTTAATTCTGGGAATGGAATATAACTATGATGATAGATGGCAATAAAAGCCTAGAGATATAGCACGAAACATTCTCTTAGAATATTATATAACTTAAAATGTATTGTTACAATATAAAATTCATAAAAATTAAAATAGTTAGATGATACGCGTTATAAATAAAAAATAGTTACTTTACTGTAATAATATAAAATTGAGCTTTGAATGATTGAGTAACAATGATATTTACTTTTCTTTTTGATAAAGTTCAAATGCTTTGTACAGAAATAATAGGAAAGAGATGATTAAAAACAAAGTGAATAAACCATTGAAAATAGGATTGCTAAAAAATTGAAAAATGGTAATAGCGCTCAATGATTCTAAAAATACTGAACCGGTTGTTTGTATTTGTAAGAAGTCAAATGAAAATAAAATTAAAGTAATCATCAACATATAACCTGTGGCGATAAAAAAGAGGTTTAATAAATCTAATAGAAACATTCTTCTCATAACAACCAGCCTCCCTTCTTACTGTTCTATAACCGTTTTGTAGTATAATAAAGCTATAATTAAAAAATTTACAAAAAATTAATAAATGATAGAATGCATCACCTTTCAATGACCTTTATCATTTTACAAAAATGATAAGAAACTGTTTTACTTTGTTGAAACGTGATAAAGAATAGTAAATGTGTGTTTTGAATAGGAGGTTTAAGATGTATAAAGCAATTATTTTTGATGTTTATGGAACACTTTTTGACATGTCCTCTTTAAAAAAAGGTATGACCCAATTTGATGATGAACAAGCAACATCTGTGGAGAAAAACGCAATTAAATCACATGTTTTTAAAACAAATTATGCAACGATATATCCCATTTGATGAATTAACGAAAGAAGCTTTACGTTACACAATGGATGAGCACAAAATAAAATATGATCGAGAAGATATAAATCGTTTGTTTGATGCTTTTTTAAATTTAGAATATTTTCACGAAGTACCTAAAGTACTTGGCCAGCTGAACAGCATGAATATCAATGTAGGTATACTATCCAATGGAAACGATAATATGCTTAGACCATTGATTGATAACTCTGAATTAAGTGAAGATATCAATACGGTTATGAGTGTTAATGAAATTAAGCAATATAAACCAAGCCCTGCAAGTTATGCATTGATTTTGAAATATAATCATTTGAAAAGAGAAGAAATATTGTTTGTTTCTTCTAATTCTTGGGATGTAACTGGAGCAACAAATTTTGGCTTTGATACGGTTTGGGTGAATAGACAAAAAGAACATTTTGATTATAATGGACAGAATCCTACAATAACAGTTAATAATTTAAATGAATTAATTAATTGGTTAGAGATGAAAAAATAAATATTTGTGTTCATCCATAATGATTACAAGAAACCAAAAGTCTTAGTGACTTGGATGAAAAGATGGCGTACACGCTCGGATTATCATACATCATATTTCAAGCAAGCATGCTACGGTCAAATTTGTAAGGCGTTAAATCTAAAAGGACGAATCCATACGAAGTGGACTCGTCCTTTATTTGAGTATGAGATTTATATTTTAGCCTTTACTTATTGAGATCATGGTAGTTACATTATGTGTTTTGTTTTTTTATTTAGAAGTATTTAAATATTGTGGTAATAATTGGCTATATAAATCTATAAAAGCTAGATAAGTATCTTTATAAACATATTCATCAACTTGATGTGCTTGGCCAGTTTCACCTGGACCATACATTACAAATGAGAAACGTTCATTTTTATCCTTCATTAAATATGATGCGTCTGTAGTTGCAGTAGAAGAAGTTACTTCTAGGTTTCTATCAAAATAAGAATCACCTAAAGATTTAGCCAATTTTAAGAATTCATTATCCCCTTTAGTATATACAGGGTCACGATTTACATAAGGATTAACAGTGATATCAGCGTCACTTTCTTGTTTAACTTGATCTTTTATACTGTTAAATAGTGCTTCAAATTTATTATTATCGTAATCTGGTATAGTACGCATATTAAACAATGATTCAGCATAAGCTGGTATTGAGTTGACTTGATCACCACCGGAGATAATTGTTGAATTCATTGTTGGTATACCGAGTAATTCACTTTTAATATCTACTTTGTTATAAGCTTTGTTTAAATAATGAATAAAATCAACCAAAGGATTAATTGCATTATAACCTAATTCAGGCATTGAGCTGTGTGAAGATTTACCTTTGGATATAACTTGAATATCCATTGTACCTTTATGTGTATAAACAATGCCATCTTGTGAAGGTTCTGCAATTAATAAAGCTTCGACGTCATCCATATAACCTTTTTCATGCAATAAAGCAGCGCCATCACTCGTTACTTCTTCTCCAGCAGTCGCCATAAATCTGATTGTACCTTGATTTAATGTACCAGCTTCTTTAATTTCTATTAAACTAATTGCTAAAGCAGCTAATCCAGATTTCATATCTGCAGCGCCACGTCCGTGTAATCTACCTTGATCATCTTCTGTGAGCTTAAATGGATCATAATTCCATAAATTTTCATCACCTGTAGTGACAACATCCATATGTCCTGAAACACCAACAACAGGTTTGCCATCACCAATTTCTGCCACTAAGTTAGCTCTCGTAGCTTCACCTTCAAGTTTTTCAATGTTGGTTTGAATCCCGTATTTATTAAATAAATCCTGTAAATAATGTGCGACATCAAGTTCATTTTCATTCACAGATTGAATTTCAATAATGTCAGATAATATTTTTACACGTTCATCATCTGAAAATACTGACATACAAACACACCCTTTATATATATTGAATACTTTAGTATCTACCACATTATGAAATTTTTAAAACTATAAAAGGTTTTATGGAGAAATTAACGTTGTTAGATAATGAGTTGTGCTATACTTACAATGAATATTTTGATTTAGAAAAAGGAGTATTCGTTACATGAAAAAATGGGGAAGTAGGCTTGTCACACTAATTGGTGTAGCACTCATCATAATAGCGATTTATTTATTTATAAAACCAAAAATTGATAATTACTTTGCACAAAAAGACAATGAAAATAAAATAGAACATTATGACAAACAATCTAAAACCTCTGAAAATGAGAAAGTAGAAATACCTAAAGATAAGACAAAAATGGCAGGTTATTTATCAATCCCTGATGCAGATATTAAAACACCTGTTTATCCAGGACCTGCCACGCCCAAACAATTAGATAGAGGCGTAAGTTTTGTGGAATCAAACGAAACATTAGAGGATCAAAATATCGCAATTGCAGGTCATACCTTAACAGGCCATTCGGATTATCAGTTTTCTAAGTTACCTGAAACAAAAAAAGGAAGTAAAGTTTACTTTAAAGTTGGAGATGAACGAAGAACGTATAAGATTACTAAAATTTATGATGTGAAACCAGATGAAGTCGAGGTGCTGGATGAACAAGCATCGAATAAGAAACAGTTAACATTAATTACATGTGATAATTACAATGAGCAAACAGGTGAGTGGGAAGATAGAAAAATATTTATTGCCGAGGAACTATAGCACATACTAAATAAAAAATTACATAAAAACCCATATTCATTAACCATGTACTTGAATATGGGTTTTTTTAAATTATTAATTTTCAATTGCTTGAATAAATCTTTTAGTGATTTCTTTAGGGCGTGTAATCGCACCGCCGACGACTGTACAGTGAACATTTAATTCTGTAACTTGTTTAAACATTTCAGGTGTGATGACATTTCCTTCAGCTATGACTTTCGCATGAACATGTGATAGCACATCTTTTAAAAATTGGAAATTATCTTCATACAAAATATGTCCTTTTGTATAACCAGTATAGCCACGAAGGGTAGTTCCTATGTAATCAAAACCTAATTTATCAGCATATTGTGCTTCTTCAAGTGTAGAAATATCAGCCATGATTTCTATATTTGGTGCATGCTGACGTATATATGAAACAAGTTCTTTAAGTGATTCTTTAGGACGTGCTTGCTTTGTGGCATCAAGGGCAATGACTTCACATTTACTTTCTAGTAATTCATCGACTTCTTTACGTGTTGCGGTGATAAAAACATCAGAATTTGCATAATCTCTTTTTACAATACCGATGACAGGTAAATTCACTTCTTGTTTTATAGCAATAATATCTTCTTTAGAATTTGCTCTAATGCCTACAGCCCCACCTTCGTATGCAGCTAAAGCCATTTTTGACATGATAAAAGATGAATGTAATGGCTCATTTTCCAAGGCTTGACATGAGACAATTAATCCTTGTGGTAACATAATTATACACTCCGTAACTTTAGTAGATTTAATAAAATACTTTATTATCTAATAGATTTATATTTTTAATATAACATCAAGAAAATAATAATCAATATATTTCATTGTTATGAAAAACATTTTCATTTATAATATAGCTAATATTGGGATGGGAGGATGTACAAAATGAAATTCGAAAATCGCGTTCAACGTTATCATCATTTATTTACCAAAACAGATAAACAAATCGTAGCATATATTCAAAACAATGACTTTGACGACACATTTTCAACAATTAATTCGTTAGCATATGCGATTGGTACTTCACCTGCAACAATCACAAGGTTTAGTAATAAATTAAATTACGAGAACTTTCAAGATTTGAAGTTTAATTTACAACAAGAAATGTCAGAAAGAGTAATAGAAAATAGTCCATTAATTCAACGTATTCATAAATATCATCAAAATATTATTCAACAAACAGGAGAATTTATTTCTGATGAAAAAATTCAAAGTTTTGTAAACCAAATTATTCGTAGTCGGCAAATTATTTATGCAGGACTTGGTAGTTCTGGATTATCAGCTACTGAATTTTACTATCGTATGATGAGAATGGGGTTGAAAGGGAATGTGTCTACAGATGCACATCAAATGAAAATATTTGCTTCTTTATTATCAACTTCCGATACATTTGTTGCAATTTCAAATAGTGGTGAAACTACAGAGCTTATCGCTGCAGCTAAAGTTGCACATGAACGTGGTGCATATGTCGTAGTGATAACAAATTATGAAGGAAGTCCAATTACAGCGTGTGCTGATTTAGTGCTTATTACTACTGATCAATCTAGAAATAAAGACACCCAATTTATCAATACTCAAATAGCTACATTATTTTTAATAGATATCGTCAGTTACTTATTATTGGATGATACGTATATGCATAATGTATATCAACATACTAAAAAAGTAGTGTTAAATGAATAGAATCATTGTGAAAATAAATATTTTTGATTAAAACATAAACGCCAAATTCTATTGAGATAATTTAGAATTTGGCGTTTTTTATAGTTTTGCTTTTAAAATGGAGTAATTTTCATTGTTATGACATCAAAATGATGTCAAAAACTTTTTAAAATCTAGAGACTGCTCCGTATAGTGCAGCGTGATTCTGTGTACTTGTTGTTTGTATTTGAGCATGACCGTATTGTTCAGGTAAATAACATTCGACTTTTGGTATGATGTATTTTAATAAATTTTGACCTTGTGACGAAACACCGCCACCGATCAGTATTAACCCAGGATCATAAATGATTTGTATTTGAGCGATGCCTTCTGCGATGGAATCACTCCATTGATTGAGTATGGCTAGTGCTAGCGTATCTTGTTGATCTGCTAGTTCAAATAATTTTGGCACATTGTCTTGATGAATAAACCCTTTTTCTAACATGAGTGCTTTCAAGGCAGTTGTTGAGGCACGTTGTTCAAAGGTTTTGTTTGTTTTTCTATCATAGAGTAAATAACCAATTTCATTAGCGCGATTTCTTTCGCCATTGTATAGTTGCGCGTATTTGTTATAAAAAGCGCCACCAATTCCTGTACCCAGGGTTAAGCAAAAAATATTTTGTGAGCTGTAATCATGGAAAGCCAGTTCTCCTAATAATGCTGCATTGACATCATTAAATACATTCACCTGAGCATTTAACGGTTCAAGCAAAGATTTGAAGTCAGTTCCCTTATAATTGGGAATCGTTGGTCCAGCGTATTCGACTATACCGCGTTGTTCATCTATTACGCCTGCGCTAGAAATACCAACATAAAGCGGGTCGATTTGATAAGATTTCTGCAACATCATTACAAGTTCATAAACTTTATCCCTAATAAACGTATCGATGTTATTTGGGGTAGGTGTTTTGATGTACTCTATAAAATTTAATGATTGATCTACCACAGCAGCCTTAATCTCTGTTCCCCCAATATCAATAGCAATCTTATATTGATGCATATATGCACCCTCCTTAATTTCTACAAGAAAATCAATATTGAAAAAATTTTTCACGCATATCGTTACAAAATGATGTATTTTTTCAAAAAGCTATTGCCACACTCTATGATAGCGTTTACAATTTGAACTGTAAATAGAATAAATAAAAGATATTTTTTAAAGCATTATATGGTTATATAAATGATTAAAAATAATAACTTAAATATATAGATGGAGGGTTATAAAATGGAAGAGAATTTAAAAGGTTTATATGCAGCATTATTAGTACCATTTGATGAGAATGGTCAGGTTAAAGAGGAAGGATTGGCGCAAATTGCACAAAATGCCATTGAAACTGAAGGATTAGATGGACTTTATGTTAATGGCAGCTCAGGCGAAAACTTCTTATTAAATAAAGAGCAAAAGAAACAAGTTTTTAAAGTAGCTAAAGAGGCAGTTAATGAGAATGTAAAATTGATCGCTCAAGTTGGATCATTAGATTTAAATGAAGCGATAGAACTAGGTAAATATGCTACTGAATTAGGGTATGATGCCATTTCTGCAGTTACACCATTCTATTATCCATTTTCATTTGAAGAAATCAAAGATTACTATTTTGAATTAATTGAAGCGACACAAAATAATTTAATTATTTATGCAATTCCAGATTTAACTGGCGTTAACATTTCTATAGAACAATTTGGTGAATTATTTAATCATGAAAAAGTGGTCGGTGTGAAATATACTGCTCCTAACTTTTTCTTATTAGAACGTATTCGCAAAGCGTATCCAGATAAATTAATACTTTCTGGTTTTGATGAAATGTTAGTACAAGCGGCTATTTCTGGTGTAGATGGCGCAATTGGCTCTACATATAATGTCAATGGTAGACGCGCAAGACAAATTTTTGAAAAAGCTAAAAATGGTCAAATTGATGAAGCTTATCAAATTCAGCATGATACTAACGACATTATTGAAAATGTGCTGTCTATGGGCATTTATTCCACATTGAAAGAAATTTTAGCGACACGTGGTATTGATGGTGGATTACCAAAACGTCCATTCAAACCGTTCAATGAAAACAACAGAGCTAAATTAGAAACAGTAATTAACAAATACGATTTATAGGTTACCGTATAAGGGGATGAATTAAATGGAACAAGTTGGTTTTGGTATATGGAACTGGGTGGCAGTAGTTATTTACCTTTTAGTTATGCTTTTAGTCGGTGCATATTTTACCAAACGCGCAAGCCAAAGTACAGATAGCTTCTTTACGGCTAGTGGTCGTTTGCCTTCATGGGCAGTAGGGTTCTCTATTTATGCCACAACTTTAAGTGCAATAACTTTTATGTCTACGCCAGAAAAGGCTTTTTTGACAGACTGGTCATATATTGCAGGTAATATTGCGATTGTAGCAATTATTCCTTTACTTATATACTTTTATGTACCCTTTTTTAAAAAATTAAAGGTGACGTCTGCTTATGAATATTTAGAGGCGCGTTTTGGACCTAGTATTCGTGTTATCGGTTCATTATTATTTGTGTTATTCCATATTGGGAGAGTAGCCATTGTCATCTATTTACCTACATTAGCGATAACATCTGTATCAGATATGAATCCATATGTAGTGGCAAGTTTGGTTGGTATTTTGTGTATTCTTTATACATTCCTTGGCGGTTTTGAAGGTGTTGTATGGAGTGATTTCATTCAAGGCGTCATTCTATTAGGTGGTGCAGCAGCAATCATTATTTTAGGTATAGTCCACATTCAAGGGGGAATGGGGACTGTTGTAAGTGATGCATTAGAACATAAAAAAATCATTAGTGCTGATAACTGGAAATTTAATACTGCAGCCGCAGCAATTCCTATCATCTTTTTAGGGAACATTTTTAACAACTTGCATCAATATACAGCAAGTCAAGATGTGGTACAACGTTATCAAGCATCAGATTCTATATCAGAAACAAAAAAATCTTTATGGACGAATGGGGCCTTGGCTTTAATATCGGCACCGTTATTCTATGGTATGGGAACAATGATGTACTCATTTTATAGTCATGAAAGTGCATTGCCTAAAGGGTTTAATACTTCTTCTGTAGTACCATACTTTATACTTACTGAAATGCCACCATTTGTTGCTGGACTATTAATAGCAGCTATATTTGCAGCG